>JAEEGG010003053.1_pt1 | contig 42181 bp, 24 predicted proteins | sample 9134161 | NCBI WGS metagenome assembly JAEEGG01 (sample SAMN16246543, study PRJNA631951) | gut metagenome | biome: gut microbiome; feature: rumen; material: CR-attached | host: Bos | place: Iran: Karaj | collected 2018-10 | reverse complement strand
TGCCGCGTGGAATCTTGATTTCAGCCTCCTCGCCCACCTGCTTGCCAAGCAGTCCCTGGGCAATAGGGGTCTTGATGCTGATTTTTCCTGCACGCAAGTCAGCTTCGTTCTCACTGACGATGGTGTAGCTCATCTTCGTGTTCGTGGTGAGATTGGTCATCTCCACCTTTGTCAGAATCTGTACGGAGTCTGTACTCAGGCGAGAAGTGTCAACTATCTTGGCCTCCGCGATGGTGGCTTTCAGCTTGTTGATCTTGTCTTCCAGATGAGCCTGTGCCTCTTTGGCGGCATCGTACTCGCTGTTCTCACTCAGGTCGCCCTTCTCTCTGGCCTCGGCAATGGCTGCCGAAGCTTTCGGACGTTCTACCGCTTCTAAACGGTGCAGTTCGGCTAACAGTTTATCGTAGCCTTCTTGAGACATGTATGCCATAGTTTTTTACGATTTACTTATTGATGTTATACTATTATATTTGTAGTTATTTCTATTCTTCAGCGTTTCTACTTTTCTTTGTTTGACGTAGTAAAAAGAAAGAATCCCGACTCGTCTCATGTCGGAATCCCTACTTTCTACCTATGTCATTATCGGTTGCAAAGATAGGAAATAAAAAGTAAACGACCAAATTTTCGGCAAAAAACTTTAATTTTTAGTTGATTTATGTCAAGAAAGTGTTTTGTGGACACCACTTTTAACACCGTTTTTCTTGCATTTTTCCTAAAATGCCGTATCTTTGCAAAGTGTTTTTCATAGTATTAGATTTAAGGTTAACAAAGGTTCGGGGTTCAGCGGAGCCCCTTTTTTTGTGTCTTCTTCGAAACCTTAGTCTGTAATCAGGTTCTCACCCGTCATGTCAGCAGGCTGCTCCAGACCCATGATATGCAGGATGGAGGGAGCCACGTCGGCCAGACGACCGTCCTTCACTGTAGCCGAGTTGTTGTTGGTTACATAGATGAAGGGCACGGGGTTCAGCGAGTGAGCGGTGTTCGGCGTACCATCGGGATTGATGGCGTTGTCGGCATTACCGTGGTCGGCAATGATGATGGCTTCGTAGTCGTTGGCCTTGGCAGCCTCGATGACAGCCTCCACACAGTGGTCGACAGCCCATACGGCCTTGGCGATGGCATTGTAGATACCGGTATGTCCCACCATGTCACCATTGGCAAAGTTGACGACGATGAAGTCGTACTTCTGCGTATTGATAGCCTCCACCAGCTTGTCCTTCACCTCGTAGGCACTCATCTCAGGCTTCAGGTCGTAGGTAGCCACCTTCGGAGAGGGAACCAGGATACGGTCCTCGCCGTCGTAAGGAGCCTCGCGACCACCATTAAAGAAGAAGGTGACGTGAGCATACTTCTCCGTCTCAGCGGTGTGCAGCTGCTTCTTGCCCTGCTTCGACAGGTATTCGCCCAGCGTGTCCTCAACGTTCTCCTTGGGGAAGAGGATGTGAACACCCTTGAAGTTGGCATCGTATGGCGTCATGCAGTAGTACTGCAGGCCAGGGATGGTCTTCATGCCTTGCTCTGGCATATCCTCCTGAGTCAGCGCGATGGTCATCTCCTTGGCACGGTCATTGCGGAAGTTGATGAAGATGACGACGTCGCCCTCCTCGATGCAGCCATTGACAGCGGCATTGTGGATAGGCTTGATGAACTCGTCGGTCACACCCTCGTCGTAGCTTTCCTGCATGGCCTGAACCATATCAGTGGCCTGCTTACCAACACCATTGACAATCAGGTCGTAACCTTCCTTCACACGCTCCCAGCGCTTGTCGCGGTCCATCGCATAGAAACGACCCACGATACTGGCGATAGCAGCATCATTGGCTGCACAGACGTCACTCACCTGCTGGATAAAGCCCTTGCCGCTCTTGGGGTCTGTATCACGACCATCCATATAGCAATGTACGAACACCTGGTTCTTCAGACCGTAAGCCTTACCGATCTCTATTAATTTAAATAGGTGGTCGAGGCTTGAGTGTACGCCACCGTCTGAGGTCAGACCCATCAGGTGCAGCTTCTTGTTGTTCTCCTTGGCATAGCTGTAGGCAGCCTTCACCTGCGGGTTCTCCATGATTGAGCCGTCTTTGCAGGCACGGTTAATTTTCACCAGGTCCTGATAGACGATGCGACCGGCACCGATGTTCAGGTGACCCACCTCCGAGTTACCCATCTGACCGTCAGGCAGACCGACGTCCTCGCCAGAAGCCTGCAGCTGAGAGTGTGCGCTTACTGCGGTCAAATAGTCCAAATACGGTGTCGGCGTATTGAAAATCACGTCGCCTTTTCCATGCTTACCGATTCCCCAACCGTCGAGAATCATCAATAATGCTTTCTTTGCCATAATCGTTATAGTTTTACTATTTTCTACTTTTTTACTTTTTTACTTTTTTACCTATACTATTATTCTTTTCCTTAAACTTCTTTAATTCGGGGTGCAAAGTTACGAAGTTTTTTTGTATTATCACTACCTTTGCATGTTAAATGAAACAAAACAGAACAACGTAAGCACAATATGAAACGGATTATTCTGGTGATTGCTGTCGTTTTGACAAGTCTGGTTGTCAATGCACAGCTCCAAGTCAAAGAGTTGAAACTGAGTAACGGCATGAGCGTCTGGCTGAACGAAGACCACTCTCAGCCGAAAGTTTTCGGAGCCGTCGTAGTGAAGGCTGGTGCCAAGGACTGTCCCAATACGGGAATTGCCCACTATTTTGAGCACATCATGTTCAAGGGTACCGACCGCCTGGGCACCATCGACTACCAGGCGGAGAAGCCCTGGCTCGACAGTATCTCGGCGCAATACGACTTCTTGTCGCAAACCAAGGATGAGGCCGAGCGCACACTCATCCAGCAGCACATTAACGAGCTGAGTCTGAAGGCTGCCGACTATATGATTCCCAACGAGTTCAACCGCCTGATATCGAAGTATGGCGGCAGCGGACTGAATGCTGGCACCAGCTACGACCTGACCTTCTACTACAACTTGTTTATGCCGCAGTTTATGGAGCATTGGTGCTGGCTGAACTCCGAGCGCTTGATGCACCCCGTGTTCCGTGGTTTCCAGGGTGAGCTGGAAAATGTCTATGAGGAGAAAAACCGCTCCTCTGATAAAATGACGGGCGACCTCCAAGAGAAGATCTTTGGCAATGTCTTCAAGACACAGCCCTACGCCTACCCCATCATTGGTTCGACGGAGAACCTGAAGAATCCACGACTCTCGGACATGGAAGCGTTCTATAAGAAGTACTACGTGGCCTCAAATATGTGTCTCGTCCTCTGTGGTGACATCACGCCCGATTCAACGCTGACAGCCCTTTTGGAACAGACCTTCGGACGTGTTCAGACGGGGCCTGTTCCACAACGCGGCTACAGTCCGATGCCTGACATCCAAGCAGACGAGAGGTACGAGGTAAAACTCCCCATTCCCCTCTTTGGCATGGAGGCTATGGTCTATAAGTCGCCCACAGAGTATGAGCCGGATGCTACGGCACTTGACATTGTCAACAAACTGCTCTTCAACGGTAAAGCCGGACTGTTAGATTCGCTGAAAAACGAGCACAAAGTGATGCTGGCAGCAGCTTTCAGCGTTGGTCTTGACGATGCTGCGGGCTCAGCGGTGATTATCGTTCCCAAACTGTTTGGCAAGATGAAGACCGCCGAGGAACGTGTCAAGGAACAAATGCAGAAAATCATGAATGGCGACTTCAGCGACGAACAGTTGGAGGCTCTCAAACGTGAACTCGTGATGGAGGCCCAGCAGCAGTTAGAGACCATCAGCAAGCGTGCCCAATTGCTGGTGATGATCTATCCGAAAGGTAAGACCTGGCAGGATGTACTTGCCAAGATTGAGAATATCAAGAAAATCACCAGGGCCGACGTGATTGCTGCCGCCAAGAAGTATTATGATGCCAACTATATCACCCTGTCAAAGAAATACGGCACACCCGACAAGGAGACGCTCAAGCAGCCTGGCTACAAACCCATAGTGCCAAAGAACATGGATGCGAAGTCGGCCTTTGCCAAGCAGTTGGAGCAGATACCTGTCAAACCGGCAGCCATCCGTACCGTTGATTTCGAGAAGGATGTGACTATTCAGAAGCTCAACGCCCACGCCACCTTATATTATAAAGAGAACCCCATCAACGACATCTTTACCTTCACTTTACGCTACAAGGACGGCAAACTCCATACCCCGAAACTGGATGTATTGGCAGGCTATCTGTCTGAGTTGGGTACCGACTCCCTGAAGAAACAACAGTTCGAACAGGCTTGGCAACGCTTGGGCACTACGATGGAGGTTGGGGTAGGCGAGGAGACCTTCAAGTTTGAACTGACAGGTCCTGACGCTCAGCTGGTGCCCTCCCTCCGACTCCTGGCACACTTCCTACGCAGTGCCAAGGGCGACGATGATGCCCTCGACGAAGCCAAGGATGCCGACAAGGTGGACCGCAAGAGCTTCGGCAAGCAGAAGGACGATGTGCTCAAGCCAATGCTGCACCGCATCCTCTATGGTCAGAAGTCGTCCTTCCTCACCCAGTTGTCGAAGAAGGAAATCAAGGCGTTGAAGAGTGACGAGCTGCTCAGTCTCTTCCGTGAGTTGCAACAGTACGACTGCGAGCTGTTCTACTGCGGTCGCCAGCCTTTAGAATATGTTGCGACTCAGTCGCAACACGCACTACCTCTGGCCCAGTGCACCAAGCCGCAGGCCGACACCTTCCGTCCCTTCCAGCAGTACTCAGAGCCTACGGTCTATTTCTACAACGTACCCAAGTCGCGCCAGAACTACGTCATCAGCTACGACGCCGTCAGCCCACTGCCCACAGCCGAACAGCGCGTGAAGTTCAAGGTGTTGGATGAGTACTTCGGTGGCGGCATGTCGTCAGTACTCTTCCAGAACGTTCGTGAGTTCCGCTCTCTGGCCTACAGCACTGGTGGAAGGGGCTTTACCACCAGTCTCGCCCAGCATCCGCAGGCAACCTTGGGATACATCACCGCCACAGGTACCCAGGCTGATAAGACGTTGGAAGCCCTCACCACCATCGACTCGCTGTTGCACTATATGCCGATGAAGGAAGAGAATCTCGATGCTGCCCGCCAAAGTGTCATCAGCGACATCCAGAACGACTATCCCACCTTCCGCAATATGGCCAGTTATGTTGCCAACCAGCGCATGGAAGGCTACGCCACCGACCCCAACGAGGAGGTGGTCCGCCTGCTGCCAAGTGTAACTACCCAAGACATCGTACAGTTCCACCAGCAACACATCGCAAGCAACAAGAACCGCGTCTGGCTCATCATCGGCGACAAGAAGCTCACCGACATGAAAGCCCTCGCCCGCTTTGGCAAGGTCGTGGAACTGAAAAAAGAAGACGTCTATAGATAACATTTCAACCGCAAAGGGGGTGTCCCCCCGTGCGGTTTCCCTGTAACCATTTATATGAAATAATTCGCAAATCGCTTGGCGGTTTGCGAATTGTTTTGTACTTTTGTCCCGAAAATAAACGCTCAAAACAAATTTTTAATTTTTAAACACTTTATGAAGATAAGCAAAAAACTTGCAACACTCGCTGTTGCAGCACTTTCCGTACTGGCTCTGAATGCCCAGTCTGTGAAGATTAACGGCATCGGCCACAACAACCGTTATGACGATGGTGAACAGATGAATACCACCTACTTAGGATGGAACTCCGAAATAGGGAAAGCCATTTTCATCGTAGATCAGGGTCTCTACACCATGACGTGGAACGGTAGTACACTCACCACACCTGAAAAAGAACCTCCCGTGGAAGCCTCCGAGATAAAAGGCAACAACGAAAAAGAGATATGGGCCAACAACTTTAACCTTATGCAAGGCAACTCCGGCGCCTGCTATGTAGCTGGTAAGCTGGTCACCGTCATGTCTCGCGACGAGCAGTCCACCACCGACGAGGAGCTCTTCGCAGTTCGCAAGTGGGACGCCAAGACCGGCAACCTCCTTTCTTCAGAGATCTTTCCTAAGAGCGCTCATCTGGAGTCTGCTGGTATGAGCTACAACCCCAAGGACGGCAAGGTCTATGGTCTGTTCTACCTCACTGGTCAGGACTTGCCTACCGAGATTACCAGCGACCCCGACTATTTTGAAGACCAGGATGCCGACATGACCGACGGTGACGCTGGCTACTGCCTGTGCACCATCGACCTTGCTACTATGAAGGTTACTCCCATTACTCCGGGACTCTACTATTATAACTTCATCACCTTCGCCATCAATAGCGAGGGACGTGCCTTTGCACTTACCAGTGGCGGCAGCAGCGGCTACGTCGACGAGGAAGGCAAGGTGCGCGATATCAACAACAATCTGGCCGGCGCACAGCTCTACGAGTTCGACCTCACTACGGGTCTCATGCTCACCAAGCCCGTTCAGACCACTGACTCAAGCACCGGCGAGACCTATACCGACTACGTCAGCATTTACGACCATGGTACGGGCTACTGCTCTCAGTATAAGCGTCAGGCAGCCTGTTTTGCCAAGAGCAATCCCAACAAGATGTACTGGGTAGGCTATATCAACAGCGGCAAGGGTATCAACGAATATGGCTCCTGGTCTTCACTTCCTGACAAGGAGTGGCGTACCAATGGCAAGTACGACACCGCGCTCTACGAGGTGGACATCACCACAGGCGAGGCCACACAGCTGGCTAAGGTGGACAACCGTTGGACGTTCTCTGCCCTTTGGGCCGATGGCGACGACCCCAGCGACGATGCTACCGAGGATCCCTTCAAGCCTGGCGAAGTAGAGCCTGTCGAAGGAACCTACATTGCCCTGCAGCACGCCGAGAACGGAAGCATCTGGCAGCAAGTGGAGATAGGCAAGCAGTACACCTACTACCTGGAGCCCGCCGAAGGCTGGAAGTTGCATAGCGTCACCTTCAACGGCACTGAACTCACAGTCGAGAACAACACCGTGACCACTCCTGCCGTCACCACCGAGCACTCCAAGCTCATCGTCATCTTCGAAGAACTCACACCGTCGGCAATCGTTGCAGCAAACGACCTCTCTACACCAAAAATCTTAGGCAGTGCCAATGGCATCCACGTTACCAACGCCCAGAAGGGTGATGTTGTTAACGTCTACACCACCGACGGCCGCCTTATGCACTCACAGACACTCACCGGTTCACAGGCCGACATCAGCCTCAACACTGGCTCCTTATATATAATTAAGGTGGGAACCAAGACCGTCAAGGTGAGAATTTAGTAGTTATAGAACTTTGCCAAATGACAAAAATTAAGCAAGACATTCTTTCAGCTCTGGTTCTTTTAACAGCACTGTTCGGGAGTTGTCTGACTGCTGGTGCTGAGACAGCTGATTTCAATAGCGGACTTCCTGAAGGATGGGTCACTGTCGGCAATGTAAATGTCGACAGTGACCGTGCCCGTTCAGGAAAGGGTGTATGGAGCAATGGCAAGTCTGCTACGGACAACTATCTGGTGACAGAAGCCATCGAGGGGACATTGTCGCTCTATTGGCGCAGCTACGGTGCCAGCGGCTCATATCCCAATGGCGTGCTGTACATCTACAAGTACAACGGCAATGCGCTGGGAGACCTCATTACCCAGAGCGCACCATATAAGAGCAGTACTTGGAAGCAGGAAACCTTCGATTTGGGCACTTATAAGGGACAGGTTGCCATTGCATTGTATTCAGCATGCATTGACGACGTGACCTATACGAAGATCGAAGGTTCTGGAGATGACCCTGGTCCTGGTACAGATCCGGACCCCGATCCAGATCCTGTGCCTGTCATGAACATTACCCCGACTGTGGTACATTTCGGCCAAGTGACGGAAAATGTTTCACAAACCGTTACGGTCAGCAATACGGGTAATGCCGAGCTGGTGGCAGCTATTACCTCCGACAATACCACTTTTGTGGTCAGTCCTGCCAGTCTGACTGTCGAGCCAGATGCTTCGGCAACGTTTACCATCACCTGTATCTATGATGCAGAGGCGTATGGTGCTCATACAGCCAACATCACCGTGACGCCCAATGTCGGTGAGGCTGTCACGCTTCAGGCAACAGCCAGTATCAAGGACCCCAATGCCTGGACGGAGGACTTCGAGGGCAATGCATTGCCTGAAGGTTGGACGATGGTCGGAACAGGATGGACCTTTGCCGATGGCGTGGCAAAAGGCAAGTTCGAGGGCTATGACAGCTGGTTAGTAACGCCCAAACTCACCGTCAACGCCGGCGAACTGATGACCTTCCAGGCCAAGTCTTACCAGTTTGGCACTGATGTTGTCTTGCAATACCAGAAGGACGGTGGCGATTGGACCCCATTCCTCAGTGAGGCTCGCAACACTCAGACAGAGTTCGAGACCTACACCGTCAGCGGCTTAGAGGCAGGAACCTACCGGTTCCGCATCCGTACGGAGAATCTCTACCTCGACAACTTCGAAGGCTTTACGCTCGCTCCCTCTACTGCCGTCAAGGAAACGTGGTGGATAAGCTACACCTTCCATTATCAGAATGGTGGTTCAGAGGAAACCCTAAGCGATGTCGAGCAGATGGAAATAGAGTTCGATGGCGACAATATTGCCTTCAACTTCCCCAACCCCATTACCGGCAATGCCTGGATGCACGGGGCAAAATATCAGGGCGAAGGTCCTGAGACCTATATTTTCCCCAACGGCCAGTATATCGGCATGTACAACGGTGAACAGATCTACTTCTGCGGCAGCAACGGCGAGGCGCTGACAGACATGGTGTTCTACTATAACGAAGAAGAAAAGGCGTTCTATGAATTCGAGCAAATCCTCATCAACGGTTCTACGACTACTGCCAGCGTCTGGGCTTATTTCACTGATGTTGCCATCACCAAGGACAAGCCAAGCACCACAGGCATCAGCGCTACGCTAATGAATAATGAGACAATGAACAATGAATACTTCGACCTGCAGGGCCGTCGCGTCTCTCAGCCCACTAAGGGTCTCTACATCGTCAATGGCCGCAAGGTCGTGATTAAATAAAACATAATAATTCATTCAATATTAACTAACAAAAAACGCTTATGAAAAATTACTCTAACCTAACACGACGGAGTAGACTACTACTCCTCATGCTCTTTGCCCTCCTTGCAGGAGGTGTAAGCCCAGCGTGGGCAGAAACCGTCACAGACGACTTTACTAATTATGCTGCAACATCCAGTGGTCAGACGCTTGGCGACAACTGGTATGTTTATCCTGGTAATGATGGCACTTATGGCCGTTTTGGTAGTGATTATAACTACAAACATAATGAATATGATGGTGCCGATGCAAACTATATAACAGGCTATTCAAGCAACTATACATATAACGTATGGCTTGTCTTAAAGAAGGAAGTCTCTGGAAATGTTTCTTTCCGATGCAAGATGGGAAGAAATAATGGAACTATTTATGTGACCAATAAAGTTACAGATGTTGGTGACGGAACTTTTACTGTTGATAAAAGTGAAGCACAATCGTATAGTATCTCTACAACAACATCTTCGAACAATTATAATGCAGGAAACGAAGCTACATATGTTGCATTCTGCATTGCTAGTGACCAGCTTAGATTACTAGACGTTACTTATACGGAATATGAGGAAGCAACAGGTCCAGCTTTTGTAGTTACTGAGAAGGGCTTAGAAACGAAGCTGACATCTCCTTATGCATATGATTTTGGTCTTGCTACTGCAGGAACAACAAAAGAATTTATCCTGAGCAATCCTGGCGCAGAGGCTACCCCTATTAGTGTTAACACCACCGGTGCCAACGGCTTTACCGCTGTTGTAGAGGACAATGCCACTTCAATTCCTGCTGGTGGACAGAAGACTCTTACAATCACAATGCCCGATGCTACTGCCAATGGTTCTATTGTGGTTACTCCCACTGGCGATGGTTTAAGCGCATTTACATTTAATGTGAGTGGAACAGTTCGCGATACCAATAAAGAGTATCAGTCTGGATTCACAGCCCTGCCTTCTGGATGGACCTCAGAGGGTACATGGAATTACAGTGCAGCTAATGGCGCTTCTACAACTGCATGGTATCTTTCAAGCAATGCACGCCTGAAGACCCCAATGCTCACCGTAGCTGCTGGCGAAAAATTTATCGTAGAAGCTAAGGGTACATATTCAGATGACGAAAGCTACCAGCATTTGGTACTCGAGTATTCTGCAGACGGAACAAACTGGACGGCTATTGGCGAAGAAGTGTCGCTGACATCTTCATTTAAGACATTCACCATAACCACTCCAAATGAATTCGTTGCAGGAAACTATTACATCGCATTGCATGGAAGTCAGGTGGCTATCCGCATGTTCTATGGTGGTGAAAGAATTTCAGGTGCAAACTTTGCCATCAATACTGACGGTTCAACTCAGAACTTTGGCAGCGTAAGGTTTGGCGCAACTGCTGAGAAGACATTTACTGTTACAAACAGCGGTAATGCTGATTTGAGCATTTCGTTTGCTTCTAGTGGAGATTTCACTGTTTCAGATTATGCCAATACGCTGAAGTTAACAGATAACTTAGGCTGGGGATCGGCCAATGTTTACGCATGGGACAAAGATGGTACTCCACTTTTGGGAGAATGGCCTGGTACAGGTGCTGAAACCGTCACTAACGATTATGGCGAAACACTATTTGTGTTACCTATTCCAGATGGTGCTGTAGGTCTTATTTTCAATAATGGTAATGGTGCACAGACTGAAGATATTACAGACTTTGGTTATGAAGGCTATTGGATGGATGGTACCAAGGATAATCTTGGTCACTATAAGGTAACTGGCTATAATCCTGTTTCCAGAACACTAATTGTTAATGCTGGTGGCTCCAAGAACTTTACAGTAAGCATGAATACTGCATCTTCTGGTGACAAGAGTGGCAACGTGGTGCTGACCTTCGATGCTCTCAACGCTACCAGCTTCACCATTCCTTGCACAGGTAACGTGAAAGACGAGAACTACCTCTTTGTTGACTTCGAGGACAGCACATTCCCCGAGAATTGGCAGGTCGGTGCCGACTGGAACATCGGCACAGCCAGCTCTAACCACTATGCTGTCCAGAGCAACACCAAGACGGCTTCTGCTCTCGTGACCACTCCGCTCACCGTGGCTGAGGGCGAGACACTGACCTTCAAGGCTGCAAGAAATGCTTCTGGTCAAGGCAACGTGACGTCGCTGAAGACCCGCTACTCTACCGACGGCGGCGCAACCTGGAGCGACTATGTGAATCATAGTATAGATGGTACTGGTTTGGCAGAGATGTCAGTGACTGGCGTTCCCGCTGGTACAGTTATTGTTGAGTTCTTGGCAAGCAACATCAAGCTCGACGACATCCAGGGCTTCACCAAGACCTCAGCTCCCGCACTGGCTCTGACTGAGGGTGACGTAGCTGTCGTAAATGGCAGCACAAAGGACTTTGGTATCCTTAGCGCTACCGCGTCGGCTACTTATGTACTGAAGAACACGGGTAACGCTGACCTCGTTTCGACGTTAGGTGTTACAGAGGGCTTCAACTTCAGCGTAACCGCTACTGACGAGGGCGTGACAAAGACAGACAACACGCTGACCATCCCTGCTGGCAAGACGGCTACGATTAAGGTGGAGTTAAACCCGGGCAGTACTTACGGAGAAGTGACCGGTTCGCTGACCATAGACTCTGATGGTTGGGTAGGCGACTTTGTTGTAAACTACACCGCTACGCTCATTGACGAGACGGACTTCGTTGAGGACTTCTCCAACGGCATGCCTGCCGGTTGGTACAATGGTGGCTGGACTGTCTCGGGTGGCGAAGCTCACGTATATACTGGCACCGACAAAATGCTGATTACTGAGAAACTCGGTATCGCTGCTGGCAAAGACGTGCTGAGTTTCGACGCTAAGGTTTATTCTGGCAACGACCAGCAGACCTTGAAGGTCTACACCTCTGAAGACCGTATCAACTGGAGTGAGGCTAAGACCTTGACGCTGACAACGGAAGTTCAGAACTTCAGCCTCGATGCGCTGACAACAGACAGTTACGTGATGTTCGAAGCTTCTAACGCATCTGTCGACAACCTGACTGGTGTGAAGAAACTCGATTTGCCTGACCACGACCTGATGTTTGTTGGTGTTTCTGGCTTGAAGACGGATTATACTCCTAATGAGGCAGTAAGTGCAACTGTTCAGATTGCCAACCTGCTGGCCAACGCCGAGGAGAATGTTTACGTCTGGGTTTACTATCGTAAGAGTGGCGGAAGCTTCTCTTCTCCGTGGGTTACCGATGGTCCAGAAGTAATAGGTGCTACTGCTACGAAGGCAATCAGTCTGTCTGCCAATGCTCCCGAAGAGGAGGCCCTTTATGACGTGATGATTGTCGTAAACACCAGTGATGACAATACCCAACCTCTCATCCGACTGTATCAGTACGATGCCTTCAACGTGGCTCATGTCACGTCGCTGGCTATCAACAGCTTCGAGGTTGCTGAGTCGCCTGTTCAGGCCGATGCCGACAACGAGTTCGCCGCTACGTTCAACGTCAAGGTGACGAACACTGGTTCTACGACGCTGCATGCTGAGGACGTTAGTGTAACTCTTACCGATACCTCAGATTCTGAGAAAACGTATACCGCTACATGGAGTGCTGCTACCAGCGATATCCTTTATATGAATACTAAGTCTGGCAACAACGACATTGCCGCCGACTGCACGCTGAAGGCATGGTGCTGGAACACTGACGAGGATGGCGTTTGGTCTGAGTTCACCAACATCAACGATGGCTTCTGGAGTGTTGACCTGCAAGACAAGACCAACTTCATCATCTGCCGGTTCGATCCTGACGGTACTGACTCTGACCCATGGGCCAATGTTTGGAACAAGTCGGGCAACCTGTCGCTTGCCAACGGTAACCTTGTGAAGTTCTCTTCCTATTCAGGCGAAACCATGAACTTCGGCCAGGAGTCTATGACATTGCTTGAGCCTACGATGACCACCACGCTGAAGGTCACCGTGACAGGAGCAGCTGGTAAGGGCGGCACTTACTCGTACACGGCTACAGAGAACGTCAGCAACACTACTTATTCAATAAGCCGCAGCGTGAAAGTTAATCCTACTACGGTTGACATTGCCATCAGCGAGTATGGCTACGCTACGTTTGCCAGCGAGTACGCTCTCGACCTGGACGAACTGCCTGAAGGACTGGAGGTGTTCTACGTGACTGCAGATAACGTTCACACCAACTCGGTTGGTTTGACAGAGGCCAGTGGTAAGGTGAAGGAAGGAACCGGTCTGCTGGTGAAGGGTGCCAAGGGTGACTACACGGTATATGCTACGAAGAAGTCTGATGCTACTGCACTTGCTGGTAACCTGCTCGTAGGTTGCTTGGGTGAAACGAATCTTGATGCAAACGCCAACTTCTACGTTCTGTCAGTTGGTGAAGGCGACAGAGCTGAGTTCCAGTCGTTGTCTCAGATGGGAGCCACAATACCCGCTGGCAAGGCATATCTGGATGCTACGTCAGTTTCTGGTGTTGGTTCTCGTCTGATTATCAACTTCGATGACGTAACAGGTATCGATGCCGTTGAGAATGCTCCGTTGACTCTCGAGAATTGCTACAACCTGCAAGGTCAGAAAGTTGAGAACGTCAAGAAGGGCGGCCTCTACATCATTAATGGCCGTAAGGTCGTGATTAAGTAACAAACTAAAAGACATTACATTATGAAGAAGAAATATGTGAGTCCGCACTCAATGGTTGTGACCATAGCAACAACGCAATTCCTCTGTAACTCTATTCCTACTGGCGATAACCCCTATAATGGTGGCAAGATTCTCTCGCCGAGGCGCAGGGGCCAGGCTAACTGGGAGGATGAGGAAGACGACGAAGACTTCTAATCTGGATTTTGACACTCCACCTTTTTTGACCTCATTGACGGTCACTAAGGTTCAATAGACAAATAATTCGCAAATCGCTTGGCGGTTTGCGAATTGTTTTTTGTGGTGTCTTCGATTTCGGCGATGGCAATGGGCGACGATGGCGAGGACGATGACGAAAAGTAAAAGAAAGTGGGGCTGTAACCCATGTCGTGAGACGGCAGCCCCGAATAAAGTTTTTAATAACGATAAATATAGTTAAGTACTTTAGCACGCTTGACGGGTGATGATGTCTTTGTCCAACAAGCGTAATTTCATGGCAAAGATAATGCTTTTTGTTGAAATCATCAAAAAATAAACATCAAAAAATGATAATAATGACAAGAATATTTGGAATTTATTTTAACACTGCATGTTTTTGTCACAAAAAGAATTTTAAAAATGCAAATCTACCTACATACCTACATAACACTAATTAAACTATTGTATATAAGAAGGTTGCTTTATGTAGGTAACCTACATTTACCTACATTCACCTACATTCAGAAGTTTGACCGTATTTTTCTTAATTATTACCGTCACTTTTCCTTAGGAAAACTGATGGAAAAGTACTGGATTTCCTCAACTTTTCTAGGTGATTTCCAGTGGAAAGTGCCGTGATTTCTGCAACTTTTCTAGGTGATTTCTGAAGGAAAGTACCGTGATTTCTGACAAAAAGTGTCGTGGTTTTTGGTAAAGAAATGGTGATTTTGATGATTTTTGATGTGCATAAACTTTGCAAATATGGCAATTTTATCACAATTTTGCTTTACGAAATTTGCGGACAAACGGCATTTTTATGTAGGTGAATGTAGATAAATGTAGGTTACCTACATAGGTTAAACCTCTGGAATACAATAGTTTAAAAAGTTTATGTAGGTATGTAGGTACTTTTTATATAAAATTAAACTTTTTATCTTATCGTGCAAATAGGACTGATTCCGGGATTATTTGGATTCCGAAAAAGGACGAAAAACCGAAAAGACGAAAAAAGGAGTTTTCGAAGATTTCGTATTTTTGGGATGCTTTCGGGATTATAAGGATCTCGAAAAAACGAGAAAAGCTGGAAATGAGTGGAACGGGTTTTTGGGAATTTTGGCAAACAAATGTTAAATATTGAGGTATGGAGAAAGATTTTTGCATTCTGTTTGCCAATATTTAATAAATAATGTGTACCTTTGCACCCGCTTTTTGCGAAAAGTGAATGGTTTGGTCCCTTCGTCTATCGGTTAGGACGAGAGATTTTCATTCTCTAAAGAGGAGTTCGACTCTCCTAGGGACTACGACTGAGCGACCTGCGGCCTAGTGAATAATGAATAATGAAGCGCCTGCGGCCTAAAGAATAAATAAGAAAGAAAAGTAGAAAAATTAAATCTGTCATCTGCACAGCCAAGTGCTACCGGCGACGGAAAGGGTGGCAGAGGGATGAGAATTGAGAATTGAAAGTTTGAGATTTGATTCCCGCCCAGGGCAGCCTTCAGCGGCGCAAGACCCACAAGCTTTAAGTAACATTCATAATTAAAATTAAACATTAAGTAAAATGGCAAATCACAAGTCGAGCCTGAAGAGAATTCGTCAGGACAAGAAGCGTGCTGAGCACAACCACTACTACGCCAAGACGATGCGTAACGCCGTCCGTAAGCTGCGTGCAATGACTAACAAGGATGAGGCTGCTGCCCTGTACCCGAAGGTGCAGAAGATGCTGGACAAGCTGGCTAAGACCAACATTATCCACAAGAACAAGGCTGCCAACCTGAAGTCGAGTCTGGCAAAGCACATCAGCAAGCTTTAAGAGATTAAAGATTAAATTTTTAACGATAAAAGGCTGCACCCTGACGGGTTTGCGGTCTTTTATTTTTATAAGTAGGAAAGAAATGGAAGGGTTATTGTTTTGCCCGTTATTTTTTGCTCATTTCTTTTATAAAAAATAAACACTTTTCATTCGTTTAAGTCGTAGATTTTTTGTACTTTTGCAGCCTAAAATGACTACACAAACAACAATGGAAGAAACACAGAATAATGTAAGCAACTATTCCGCGAGTAACATTCAGGTGCTCGAGGGACTTGAGGCCGTTCGCAAGCGTCCGGCCATGTATATCGGTGACATCAGCGAGAAGGGTCTTCACCATCTGGTGAACGAGACCGTCGATAACTCTATCGACGAGGCGATGGCCGGTTTTTGTACTCACATCGAGGTGACCATCAACGAAGATAACTCGATTACCGTCCAGGACAACGGCCGCGGTATTCCCGTCGACGAGCATGAGAAGATGCACAAGTCGGCCTTGGAGGTTGTGATGACCGTGCTGCATGCTGGCGGTAAGTTCGACAAGGGTTCTTATAAGGTGTCGGGCGGTCTGCACGGCGTCGGCGTATCTTGTGTCAACGCCCTGTCCACTCGCATGCTGTCACAGGTGTTCCGCAACGGTCACATCTACCAGCAGGAGTATGCTAAGGGCAAGCCCCTGTACGACGTGAAGATAGTGGGCGACACGGACAAGACCGGTACCCGTCAGCAGTTCTGGCCTGACGGCACCATTTTTACGACTACTGAATATAAGTACGACATCATTGCCCGCCGTATGCGTGAGTTGGCTTTCCTGAATGCCGGTATCACCATTACGCTGACCGATCTCCGTCCTGACGAGGAGGGCAATCTGAAGCAGCCTGAGGTGTTCCACGCTAAAGAAGGCCTGAAGGAGTTTGTGAAGTATGTGGACCGTCACCGTACCTCTATTATAGGAGAGCCTATCTGTCTGAAGACAGAGAAGGACGGCGTGCCCATCGAGGTGGCCCTGCTCTACAACAACGACTATTCAGAGAATATCCACTCTTACGTCAACAATATCAATACCATCGAGGGTGGTACCCACCTGACTGGTTTCCGTATTGCTTTGGCCCGTACGCTGAAGAAATATGCCGACGAGGACGACCAGTTGCGCAAGCAGATTGAGAAGGCGAAGATCGAGGTTGCTCAGGATGACTTCCGCGAGGGCTTGACGGCTATCATTTCTGTTAAGGTCGCCGAGCCTCAGTTCGAGGGTCAGACCAAGACCAAGTTGGGCAACTCGGAGGTGAACGGTGCCGTACAGAAAGCCGTAGGTGAGGCTATGACGAACTACTTGGAGGAGAATCCAAAGGAGGCTCATACCATCTGCGAGAAAGTGATTCTGGCTGCAACTGCCCGTATTGCTGCCCGCAAGGCTCGTGAGAGTGTTCAGCGTAAGAGCCCGATGACTGGTGGTGGCCTGCCTGGCAAGTTGGCTGACTGTTCAAAGAAAGACCCGAAAGATTGTGAGATCTTCCTCGTCGAGGGTGACTCCGCAGGTGGTTCCGCCAAGCAGGGCCGTGACCGCGAGACTCAGGCTATCCTGCCGCTGAGAGGTAAGATCCTGAACGTCGAGAAGGTTCAGTGGCATCGTGTCTTCGAGTCAGAGTCTGTGATGAACATCATCCAGTCGATTGGTGTCCGCTTTGGTGTGGATGGAGAGGACTCCAAGGAGGCCAATGTCGATAAGCTGCGTTACGACAAGATTATCATCATGACCGATGCCGACGTCGATGGTTCTCACATCGACACGCTGATCATGACGCTCTTCTATCGTTTCATGCCGAAGGTCATTCAGGAGGGTCATCTCTACATCGCTACGCCACCGCTTTACAAGTGTACCTTTAAGAAGGTAAGCGAATACTGCTATACCGACCAGCAGCGCCAGGCCTTCATCGACAAGTATGTGGCAGGCGACGAAAATGCCTCAGGATTCCACACCCAGCGTTACAAAGGTCTGGGCGAGATGAACCCAGAGCAGCTGTGGGAAACCACCATGAATCCCGTAAACCGTCTGCTGAAGCAGGTGACCATCGAGAATGCCGCCGAAGCCGACGAGATATTCTCTATGTTGATGGGCGACGACGTCGAGCCACGCCGCGAGTTCATTGAGAAGAATGCCACCTACGCCAACATTGACGCATAAAGACATGACAGAACATATCATCGACACGACACTCAAAGAAGCCAGCCGCTGGGGCAATCCCGAGTACATGGAAGAAGGACTGGTGCTGACGGACAACATTCCGGCAGGAAGTATCCCGAACAAGCCAACCCGCCTGAACTTCATCATGCTGGCACTATGCCGCCAAGGATCGGCACAATACTCCATCGACACCACCCAGCAGACCGTCAACCCTGGAGACCTCTTCTTCGTCTCCGAGCGACACATCGTCGACAGCTACACCGCAACGCCAGACTTCGAGTGCCTCTGCATCATGGTGTCAACGCCATTCTACCACAGTTTCGTGCAGAACGTCAAGAACGTCTCATCGCTGTTGCTCTTCTCTCGGAACAACCCCGTGGTCACCCTGACACCAAAGGAGCAGAAGGTCTTTGCAGACTACTACAAGACCATCCGTGAGAAAATGGCCGACCACGAGCACCACTACCGCTTGGAGCTGGTGAAGTCACAGCTGTTAGCCATGTACTACGATATGAGTAACGTCATCTGGCGTATAGAACAGCAGGGCGACAGGAAGCAGTCACGTGCCGACGTGCTCTTTGCACAGTTCATCCACCTGTTGGAAGAGAACTACAAGAGCGAGCGCTTCGTCTCCTGGTATGCCAAGAAACTGTACATCACGCCGAAGTACCTCTCCGACATCTGCAAGCAGGTCAGCAAGCGCACCGCCAACGAGTGGATAGACAATTACGTCGTCCTGGAACTGCGGGTGCAGCTGAAGAACTCTTCAAAGACCATCAAGGAGATTACCGAAGAGCTGAACTTCCCCAACCAGTCGTTCCTCGGAAAATACTTCAAGGAACACGTGGGAATGAGTCCGTCGGACTACAGGAAGAATTAAGAATTAAATCGGCGACTTCGCAGAGTTCGTCATACCACGCTTTGCCAAAGCGGCGGATGAGCGGCTCTTTCAGAAACTTATAAACGGGAAGGTTCAATGCCTTCCCTTTTTCTACGGCGTCCTTGCAGATGGCCCAGCGGTGGTAGTTCAGGCCGATAAGTTCGTTCCCGAAGTTCTTTTCGCGGATGGGGTATAACGCACAGCTGATGGGCTTGATGAACTGAGAATTGGCTGCTGCCTTCTTTCTGGCGACTTTTTCGAGGGCGCAGAGACAGTTGTCGCCATCGTAGCAGGTGAAGACGCAGTCGCGCCCTTTGACAATACTAGTCACGAGGTCGCCGTCCTTGTCGGCATAAGCCACGCCCTGCTTGTCGATGACGCTCTGAGCCGAGGCAGAGAGCTCAGGCCAGACGTCGTCCAGCATCTCTTCGATACTGCCGATCTCGTCTAAGGTAACTGGCGCACCGGCATCGCCTTCTACACAGCAGATGCCCTTACACTTCTCGTAGTCGCAACAGAACTTCTCTGTCAGTATCTCAGAGGAAATCAGCACGCCGCCGACCTCGAGGATAGGGGGAACGTTAGTCATTAAAAATTTTAAATTAGTAATTTACCACTTGATGGGATCCATGCCGTTTTGTTCCAAGTAGGCATTACAACGTGAGAACTGGTGCTGGCCGAACCAGCCACCACGGTTGGCAGAGAGAGGCGAAGGATGGACCGACTCCAGTACGAGGTTCCGCTGCTTGTCTATCATGTACGACTTCGAACGAGCATAGCCTCCCCAAAGCATATATACAATATGTTCGCGCGAGGCTGCCAAGGCACGGATGGCGGCATCGGTAAACTGCTGCCAGCCTAACGTCGAATGGCTGTTAGCTTGGTGAGCCCGGACGGTCAGCGTGGCGTTGAGCAGTAGTACACCCTGTTCGGCCCAGTGCGAGAGGTTGCCAGTCAGGGGAATGGGCGTACCCAAGTCCTGCTGAATCTCCTTGAAGATGTTCTGCAGCGAGGGCGGGAAGGGTATGCCGTCTTGTACCGAGAAGCTCAGTCCGTGAGCCTGACCTGGCTCGTGGTACGGATCCTGTCCGATGATGACCACCTTCACCTCGTCAAAAGGACACAGGTTGAAGGCGTTGAAGATAAACTTTCCTGGCGGATAGCAAGTCCCAGCCTGATACTCCTGACGAACGGCACTCGTCAGCTGTGCGAAGTAGGGTTTCGCAAATTCTTCGTTCAAATGTGCCTTCCAACTCTCTTCAATCTGTACGTTCATAAACGTTTTTTTCGGTTTTTGTTTGCAAAGGTAAGATAAAAAATGTATCTTTGCAAACAAATTAGTGTTATTATGCTGCATTTTTTCAAGAAGAAACCTATAACCGGCTACCCACGTTCGTTTGCCAAACGCCTGACGTGGCGCATCATGTTGAGGATGATTATCATCATGATCTTACCCGTGTACCTGCTGTTCCAGCTGACCTACGGTATCGTAACAACTGGTGGGTTGGAAATCGCCGATCGTCTTTTGAGCGGTGAGATAGAGGAAATACGACGTATCACCTCAGACCTCTACACGGCTACCACCAATACGGCACCCTTCGTCGAAGAGAACCTGGACAAACCAGACCGCATGTACGACATCATTAACCGGATGCTGAAGCTGAATCCATACATGCGCAGCTGTAGCATCTACTTCGTCGAAGGCTACTATCCCCAGAAGGGACGCTTGTTTGCTCCCTACGCCCAGCGGCGCGACAGCATCATCATGGAGTCGCAGAACGCCTGCGACCAAGGCAACGACTACGTGAATGCCGAGTGGTTCAAGGAAGCTATCTCCAGCGAAAGCGGCTACTGGGCCAAGCCTTTCCTTGACAACGACAGCGCTCAGTCGCCATTGGTGTCTTACCTGATGCCCATCCGCGACAAGAAGCAGCGCACGGTGGCTGTGATAGGAGTGGACCTGTCGCTCGAATGGCTGAATGAGAAGATACAGTTTATGAAGACATCCAGCAGGAACGATACTGAAGAATGGAGTGCAGAGTACCAAGGTTATTACTATATGACTGATAGCGCGGGTACCTTCTTAGTACACCCAGATGCAAAGCGTCTCGTCAGAAAGAGCGTTCAACCTAGCGTCACAAAAAACTCCTATTTCGCTTTCAACCTATTCGGCAAAAACGAGATGGTGGTTGACGGTGAAAATGTCCTTGTATGCTCTCAGGATGTAAAATACACCAACTGGACCATGTCCATCGTGATACCCACAATCTATTTCGATTTCTTTGGTTACTCCATTGCAGGCATTGCCATCGCGTCCATCCTGATAGGTCTGCTGGTAGTTTACTTCTTCGGTCGTCGGTCTGTCAAGAAAGCGGTCAAGCCCCTCTCGCAGCTGGCGACTTCGGCCAACGAGGTGGCCAAGGGAAACTTCCAGACAGTGCTGCCTCCGTTGAAGAGCCACGACGAAATCCATAAGTTGCGCGACTCGTTTGAGCAGATGCAGCGGTCGCTGGTCAAATATACCAACGAACTGCGTGCCACTACCGCCCAGAAAGCATCCATAGAGAGTGAGCTGAAGATTGCCCACGACATCCAGATGTCGATGCTGCCCAAGACCTTCCCGCCCTTCCCCGAGCGCCACGACATAGACATCTACGGTACGCTGAAATCAGCGAAGGGTGTCGGCGGCGACCTCTTCGACTTCTACATCCGCGAAGAGATGCTGTTCTTCTGTATTGGCGACGTGTCGGGAAAGGGTGTTCCAGCCTCGCTGTTCATGGCGGTCACCCGTTCGCTGTTCCGTAATATCTCCGCCCATGTGTCAGAGCCATTAGCCATTGTCAGCACGCTGAACAAGGCGATGACAGAAGGCAACGACACCAACATGTTCGTTACCTTCTTCGTGGGAGTCCTTGACCTAGCGACGGGTCTGATGCGTTACTGTAATGCGGGACACGATGTGCCGCTGCTGGTAGGCCGAGGCGTGGGAAGCCTGCCGTGTGAACCGAATCTGCCCATCGGCATCATTTCGGACTTCCAGTACACGCAGCAGACGGTGATGATCGATCCGCAGACCACCGTTTTCCTCTTTACGGACGGCCTGAACGAAGCTGAGGACAGACGGCATGCGCAGTTTGGCGACCTCCGCATCTGGAACGTTGCCAAGCGGATGTTGGAAGAGAACAGACATCAACCTCAGACTCTTATCGAGGAGATGACGGCGAGCGTGCAGGGTTTCGTGGGCGACGCCGAACAAAGTGACGACCTGACAATGCTGGCGATACAGTATAAGGGAATTTTGAATTAAGAATTTTGAATGAGGAGTTATTGCCTACGGCAATTGAGAATTATGCATTAAGCATTAAAAGAGATGGAGACAATCAATGAATTCTTTCAGATGTTGAGCGGGTTCCTGTGGGGCTGGCCGATGATTATACTGCTGTTAGGCACACATTTGTTTCTGACCTTCCGACTGGGCATACCACAGCGCAAACTGCTTTTAGGCATTCGACTGTCTTTCAAGAAAGACCCTGACGCCAAGGGCGACGTCAGCCAGTTTGGCGCGTTGGCCACAGCCTTGGCCGCCACCATCGGAACTGGCAACATCGTCGGTGTGGCTACTGCAGTCACGCTGGGCGGACCTGGAGCTGTGCTGTGGTGCTGGCTGACGGGCATCTTCGGCATGTCAACAAAATATGCCGAGGGTCTGCTGGCCGTCAAGTATCGCGTAAGGTCTGAGGACGGACGCACCTACGGCGGACCGATGTATGCTTTGGAACGAGGTCTCAACCTGCGCTGGTTAGCCATCCTCTTTGCGGTGTTTACGGCTTTGGCTTCGTTTGGTATCGGCTGTACGGTACAGGCCAACAGTATTGCACTCTTAGCCAGCGAGACTTTCGGTCTGCCAGAATGGAGTGTAGGACTCTTTGTCTGTATCCTTGCCGCCAGCGTTATTCTGGGAGGCGTCAAGGCCATAGCCCGTGTATGTACCATATTGGTGCCGTTCATGGCCGTTTTCTACGTAATTGGCTGTCTGATAATCCTCATCATGAACAGTCATTATGTATGGCCTGCTGTCCAGCTCATTGTACAGTCGGCCTTTAACCCGTCGGCGGCAGGAGGCGGTTTTGTTGGAGCCACGGTGATGATGGCAGCGCGTTACGGCATAGCGCGAGGTCTGTTCAGCAACGAGAGCGGCATGGGTTCCGCTCCCATTGTTGCCGCTGCCGCCCAGACGCGTAACCCCGTTCGCCAGGCTCTGGTCAGCAGTACCGGCACGTTCTGGGATACGGTTATCATCTGTGCCTTGACAGGTCTGGTACTTGTCAGTAGCATTCTCGCTTACCCCGACATCACTTATGCCGACGGGGCTGCGCTGACAAAGGTGGCCTTCTCGAAGATTCCCTATATCGGCGCTCCGCTACTGGCTTTCGGTATCCTGACATTTGCCTTCAGCACCATTCTGGGCTGGAGCTATTATGGCGAGAGTGCCGTCAACTACATTGAGCACCGCAGGTCGAACCGCTTCTACCGTATTATGTATATCGTGGCACTCTTCTTCGGCAGCATCATCAACCTCGACATCATCTGGAACATTGCCGACACCATGAACGCCCTGATGGCCATTCCTAACCTCGTGGCCTTGCTGCTACTCAGTAAAGTAGCCGCCCAAGAGACCAAGAAGTATCTCTGGAGCGGCCACATAGATGACAGGATGGAAGAGTAACTTACTTCCTTCTGATAAAGCTTACTTTACCTCCCACGTGTCGTTGGTATTCAAGAGCTCAGTGAAGTTGTGATACTTCTTCTGGGCGCTAACCTCAGCTAACTGTGCGTGAACAGCGTCGTTGTAGGTAGGAGCCTCCACGTCGCGGATGACACCGAGGGCGATGGGGAAACCATCTCCGTTGCCCATCAGGGCCAGCTTCAGCTGCAGCGTATTGTCCTCACAGTGGGCGTCGTGTACTAAGACGTCGTCCAAGGTGTAGCCGTCCTTGCCAATCTCTACGACTTTCAAGCCGAAGCCTTCCTGTACCAGACCGAACTCGTTGTTCTCGCCGAACACGAGCTTCTCGCCGTGACGCACATAGATGGCGTTCTTCTTACGACCCTCGTTGTTATAGACGGCCTCGTGACATCCATCATTGAAGATGACGCAGTTTTGGAGGACCTCCGTCACGCTGGCACCCTTGTGCTGGTAGGCAGCCTGAAGCACCTCGACAGTACCCTTGGCATCGGTAGCCACGCAGCGGGCAAAGAAGTGTCCGCGGGCACCAAAGCAAAGCTCGGCAGGGCGGAAAGGATCCTCAACAGTACCGTAAGGACTTGACTTCGAGACGAAGCCACGAGGACTTGTGGGCGAATACTGACCCTTCGTCAGACCGTAGATGCGGTTATTCAGGAGAATCATGTTCAGGTCGATGTTCCTGCGGTTGGCATGGATGAAGTGGTTACCGCCGATAGCCAGACCGTCGCCGTCACCACTGACCTGCCAGACGGTAAGCTTGGGGTTAGCCACCTTGCAACCAGTAGCAATGGCTGCTGCACGACCGTGGATAGTGTTCATGCCGTAGGTTGCCATGTAGTGCGGCAGACGGCTCGAACAGCCGATACCGCTGATGACTGCAATGTTCTCTGGAGCCACGCCTATCTCGGCCATAGCCTTGTGCAACGAGGCCAGGAAGAAGTGGTCACCACAACCCGGACACCACCGAGGCTGTCCTTTCTTATAATCTTGTGCTGTATAACTCATAGCTTTTTACTTCTTTAAAATGTCCTCGAATGCGTTGACTAACTCTTTGACGACGAAGGGCTGACCCTTGACCTGGTTGAACTGGTAGGGTGTGAAGCCGTCGACCTTCATGCGGAGATAGGCAGCGAGCTGACCCATGTTCTGTTCAGCCACCACAACCTTACGGTACTGAGAGAGCACGTCGGCAGTATTTGCTGGCAGCGGGTTCAGGTACTTGAACTGAGCCTGGGCAACCTTATGGCCAGCGGCACGCAGTTCGTCCATGGCGGAGTGCAGGTGTCCGTAGGTAGAACCGAAGCCCACGATGAGCAGGTCGGCATCCTGGTCACCCTCAACCTCAAGGTCGGGAACCTGGATATTGGCAATCTTCTGCTGGCGCAGACGAGTCATGAGGTCGTGGTTCTCAGGATTCGTCGAGATGGCACCTGTCTGAGAGTCCTTCTCCAGTCCGCCGAGGATGTGGGTGAAGCCCTCGCGACCAGGTATTGCCCAATAGCGAGTACCGTTCTCGGCACGCATATAAGGTGTCCACTTACCCTTCAGTTCCTCAGGAACGTAGGGCGGGTTGATGCCGTCGAGCTTCGTGATGTCTGGCAGACGGAAGGCGCCGCTGCCGTTGGCTACGTAGGCATCGGTGAGCAGGATGACGGGAGTCATGTGCTCAAGGGCAATCTTACAAGCCTGGTAGGCAGCATCGAAACAGTCAGTAGGACTGAGGGCGGCAATGACGGGCATGGGGCTCTCGCCGTTACGGCCGAAGAGAGCCTGCAGCAGGTCGGTCTGTTCCGACTTGGTGGGCAGACCTGTGGCAGGACCGCCACGCTGAACGTCGATGACGACGAGGGGCAGCTCCATGATGACGCCGAGGTTCATGGTCTCTGACTTCAGGCAGATGCCGGGACCGGAAGTTGACGTCACGCCCAGAGCACCAGCAAACGATGCGCCGAGGGCTGAGGCGGCACCACTAATCTCGTCCTCACACTGTACGGTGATGACGCCGCACGACTTATGCTTCGACAGCTCGTGCAGGATATCGGTAGCAGGAGTAATAGGATAGGAGCCAAGATACAGACGCAAACCAGCCTTCTCGGCAGCGGCAATGAGTCCGTAGGCCGTAGCCTTGTTACCCGTAATGTCCATGTAGCGTCCGGGAACTTTCTCCTTCGACTCGATACGATAGACGTTTGTGGCACTGGAATGTGTGTTGTGACCGTAGTCGTAGCCAGCCTGCACCACCTTGATGTTATTCTCGGCAATGGCGGGCTTCTTGGCGAACTTCTCGCGTAGGAAGTTGCTCACCAGTTCCAGATCGCGGTCGAAGAGCCAGCACACCAGTCCTAATGCAAACATGTTACGCGACTTCAGCATGGCCTTGTTGTCCATTCCGGAGTCCTTCAGCGCGTCCTTAACCATCGTGGTCAGCGGACACTGGATAACGCGGTCGGGATCGATGTTCATCTCACCGAGGTAGTCAGCCGTAGCAAACTGAGCCTTCTCCAGGTCTTTCGGACCAAAAGAGTCGGTGTCGATGATAATGGTTGCACCGGGTTTGGCATAACGATACTGCGTCTTCAAGGCGGCAGCATTCATAGCCACTAATACGTCGCACTGGTCGCCAGGAGTGTACACCTTGCCGGCACCAATGTGAACCTGAAATCCGGAGACACCTGTCAACGACCCTTGTGGGGCGCGAATGTCGGCAGGATAGTCTGGGAATGTAGAAATACCATTTCCTACTGTCGCACTGACAGTAGAGAAGATGTTTCCGGCCAGCTGCATGCCGTCGCCGGAGTCTCCAGAGAACCGAACAACAACCTGTTCGAGATTCTTTACTTCTAATTCAGCCATTTTTTGTGTTATCAATTATAATTATGAATGATGAATTCCTCAAAACTTCAATTATTCATTTCTCAAAGCTTCTGTTCCACCTCGATCTCAGTGAAGGTCTCAATGATGTCGCCCACCTGAATGTCGTTGAAGTTGACCAACGAAATACCGCACTCCAGACCGGTAGCCACTTCCTTGGCATCGTCCTTATAGCGCTTCAGGGCTTCGATGGCGGCAGTGTGTACGACGATACCATCACGCACCACTCGGGCCTTGTCCTTGTTGTGCACCTTACCATCGGTCACCAGACCGCCGGCAACAGTTCCGACCTTCGAAATCTTGAACACCTGCTTAACTTCAATCTCACCGGTGACTATTTCTTTCTTCACCTTGTCAAGCATACCCTGCATGGTAGATTTCACTTCGTCGATGGCATCATATATAATAGAATAGGTGTTAATCTCTACGCCTTCACGCTCAGCCAGACGGCGGGCATCGGCAGAGGGACGCACCTGGAAACCGACGATGATGGCTTCCGAAGCGGAGGCCAGCATGACGTCGTTCTCTGAGATCTGACCCACGGCCTTCGAGATGACGTTGACCTGCACCTTTTCTGTCGAGAGCTTGATGAACGAGTCGGAGAGAGCCTCAATAGAACCATCGGTATCACCCTTGACGATGATGTTCAACTCGTGGAACTCACCCAGAGCGATGCGGTGCGACAACTCGTCGAGTCCAAGCTTCGTCGTGGTGCGCAACGACTGTTCACGCTGCAGTTGAGTACGCTTGTTGGTAATGTCGCGAGCCTCCTGCTCAGTCTCCATCACGTGGAAGGAGTCACCGGCAGTAGGAGCACCGTTCAGACCTAAAATGATGGCGGGCTCGGCAGGACCGGCCTTCTCGATGCGCTGGTTACGTTCGTTGAACATAGCCTTGATGCGTCCGTAGCTGGTACCGGCCACCACGATGTCGCCAATCTTCAGTGTACCGTTAGACACAAGGACAGTCGACACGTAGCCGCGGCCTTTGTCCAACGACGACTCGATGATGCTACCCGTAGCTTTGCGGTTGGGGTTGGCTTTCAAGTCGAGCATCTCGGCCTCAAGGAGTACCTTCTCTAACAGTTCATAGACGCCGATGCCCTTCTTGGCAGAGATTTCCTGACACTGGTACTTACCACCCCAGTCTTCGACCAGGAGGTTCATGTTGGCCAGGTCCTCGCGAATCTTGTCGGGGTTGGCACCGGGCTTATCTATCTTGTTGATGGCAAACACCATCGGCACGTTGGCAGCCTGGGCATGGGCAATGGCCTCCTTGGTGGTAGGCATTACGCTGTCGTCAGCAGCCACGATGATGATGGCGATATCCGTCACCTGGGCACCACGAGCACGCATGGCGGTGAAGGCCTCGTGACCTGGGGTATCGAGGAAAGTGATGCTGTGGCCGTCCTTCAACTTGACGTTATAGGCACCGATGTGCTGGGTAATGCCACCGGCCTCACCTGCAATGACGTTGGTATTGCGTATGTGGTCGAGCAGCGATGTCTTACCATGGTCAACGTGGCCCATGACGGTCACAATGGGAGCACGAGAAATCAGGTCGTTCTCGTCATCCTCCTCTTCGGTAATGGCGTTTTGCACCTCAGCGCTGACATATTCGGTGGTGAAACCGAACTCGTCGGCAACGATATTGATGGTCTCGGCATCCAGACGCTGGTTAATAGACACCATGATGCCGATAGACATACAGGTACCGATGACCTGGTTGACGCCGACGTTCATCATCGTAGCCAACTCTGAGACGGTCACGAACTCCGTCAGCTTCAGCACCTTGCTCTGTGCTGCCTCGGCGGCCATTTCCTCGCTCATGCGCTCCTGAACGGCGTCGCGCTTCTCACGACGGTACTTGGCACCTTTCTTGTTCTGGCTCTTCGATGTCAGACGGGCCAAGGTCTCTTTCACCTGGCGTGCTACCTCTTCGTCGTCCACCTCAAGGGGCTTCACAGGACGGTTCTTCTTGTTCTTCTTGCCCTGCTGCTGGTTCTGCTGCTGGTTGCCGTTCTGCTGCTTATTCTTCTTGTCGTTCTTCTCGTTCTTGCTGGCCTGCTTGGCAGCAGCTTCGATATCGACACGTCCCTGACGGATGCGCTCACGCTTCTTACGCTCGCCGGCAGCCTTTTCCTCACGTTCCTTGCGACGCTCTTCCTTCGACTTCTTCTTGGGACGTGTACTCTGATTCAGGCTGTCAAGGTCTATCTTGCCAACCACATTGAGCTGAGGCGCATTTTGTGCCGCCTTCAGGTCACCGGGTGTCTTGGCCAGCGTCGGAGACTTGGACTGTTCTTCCTGTAGGGCGTCGTCCAAGGCTTCAGATTCTTCTGGAGTCTCCGGAGCCTCTGGAACTTCCTGTGTTTCCTTGGAATCTTCTGCCGGCTCGGCGGTTACCATAGAAGCAGGTTCTGGTTCTGCGATTGCTTCTTCCGCAATCTCAGGCTGAGACTCTGGCTCTACAGCGGCAACAGGCTCTGGCTTGGGTTCTGGTTTTGACTCTGGCTCAACGGTCTTGGGTTTACCAAGATTGTCCAGGTCTATCTTACCCAGCGGCTTGAGCTGTTGACGGGGTTCCAGCAGTTCCTCGGCAGAGGTGATTTTCTTCTCCACCTTCTTCTCCTGTTTGGGCTTCTTAGAGAACAGCTGATCGGCCTTGGTCTTGACGTCCTTGTCGGTACTGAACTGTCCGACCAAGGCTTCGTACTGCTCGTCAGAAATCTTGGTATTGGGAGTGGTGTCCTCCTTAATCTCGCCAAGGTCATTCTTCTTCCGCAGGAAGTCTACCGCCGTCTGGAGTCCGATGTTCAGTTCTGATAATACTTTATTTAATCTTATTCCCATTTAATTACAATTTGAAAAATTTAAAGATTGTTATTCAAACTCTGCCTTGAGGACTTCAATTACGTGGTCGACAGTCTCTTCTTCCAGGTCGGCCTTCTCGATGAGCATCTCACGAGGAGCATTGAGCACGGACTTCGCGGTATCCAGACCGATGGCCTTGATAGAGTCGATAATCCACTGGTCTATCTCGTCGGCAAATTCGTCCAGATAGATATCCTCGTCGGCCTCGTTCTCGCTGACTACGCGGAAGACGTCGATGGTGTATTCCGTCAGCATCGAGGCGAGTTTGATGTTCAGACCACCTTTACCGATGGCCAACGAAACCTCTTCGGGCTGCAGGTACACCTCAGCCTTGTGCTCCTCGGGGTTCAGCGTGATGCTGGTGACCTTGGCGGGGCTGAGGGCGCGCTGGATAAACAGTTGCATGTTGCTGGAGTAGTTGATGACATCGATGTTCTCGTTGCACATCTCGCGGACGATGCCGTGAACACGACTACCCTTGACACCAACGCAGGCTCCTACAGGATCGATGCGGTCATCGTAACTCTCGACGGCAATTTTGGCTCGCTCGCCGGGCATGCGGGCAATGCGGCGGATAGTAATCAGTCCGTCCTGAATCTCAGGAACCTCGGCCTCCAACAGACGCTCTAAGAACTGGTTCGATGTACGGCTGACGATGATGCGCGGGTTGTTGTTCTCGTTCTGCACCTCCTTGACGATGGCGCGAACAGTCTCGCCCTTGTGATAGTTGTCGGCAGGAATCTGCTCGCTCTTCGGCAAGTGCAGCTCGTTGCCTTCGTCGTCAATAAGCAGCACCTCGCGCTTCCACATCTGGTACACCTCGGCGGCAACAATCTGTCCCACCTTGTCCTTGTACTTCTGGTACAGCGAGTCGTGCTCCAGCTCCAGAATCTTCGAGGCCAGCGTCTGGCGCAGGTTCAGAATGGCACGGCGGCCAAACTTCTGGAACTCCACCTCCTCTGACACCTCTTCGCCAATCTCGTAGTCGGGCTCAATCTTCTGGGCTTCGCTCAAGGCAATCTCCTTGTTCTCGTCCTGTACTTCACCGTCGGCCACCACGATACGGTTGCGGTGAATTTCGAAGTCACCCTTGTCGGGGTTCACAATGACGTCGAAGTTCTCGTCGCTGCCGAACATCTTGGCGATGACGTTGCGGAAACTCTCTTCCAGCACGCTCACCAGAGTCGTGCGGTCAATGTTCTTTGTCTCTTTAAATTCCTGAAAGGTCTCAATCATCGACGGACCCTTCGCTTTCTTTACTGCCATAATATCTTGTTTTTTATTTAAAGTTCAATAGGTACTTGCAGTACTTCACGTCGCTGACGGCGAACGCCTTGTCAACGTCCACCAGCACGGGGCGCTTCTTACCCTCCACCTGCTGCTTCTCCTTGACGGTGACGACAAACGTTGCAGCGGTCTCATCGACCTCCTTCAGGATGCCCTGCACCTTTTGGCCGTTTTTCTGAAGCACTTCCACTTCTTTGCCGATGTGGTTTACATATTGCCTCATCACCTTGAACGGCTGACCGATGCCTGCCGAGCCCACCTCCAACTCATAGTCGCCAAGCTCCTCGCCCAGCGTCTCCTGCAGGTGGCGGCTCAGGTCTGCACAGTCTTCAATCCACACGCCGTCGGCATGGTCTATTTCAATTACAATACGGTCGTCCGGCGTCATCTCAACGTCCACCAGATAGTAGTCGCCCTTCTGCAACCACTCTTCAACAGCTTTCTCAATAGTTTTCTTCTCTATCATATAATCAATACTACAAAAACTTCAATTCTCTCAAATAATGCAAGAATGAGAGACTCCGCGGAGTCTCTCATTCCTCTGAACGGCTGCAAAGGTACGAAGAATAATGCAGACCGCCAAACAAATTGACGAGATTTTTCATTTTTCCCGTCAAAAAGGACTTTTAATCTTCAATCTTCAGATTCTCAGTAAAAGTCTGAGTCAACTTGTTGCTTCGTTTCTCAAGTCTTGGCGACAAGAAGATGTAGAGCGCAATGGCTATAACGGCGAATATGCCGAGCAAGCCACTCTTTGGCAACGTATTGCCGATGATATAGGCGATGAAGGCGGCGCCGACGGCCAGACGCAGAATGGCAAATGCCGAAATCTTGATGCGTTCGACACGTCCGCCTTCGTACCAGAGCTTGTTGACGTTTTCGCTATTGCCGCCCCGGCGCATTAGCGCCCAGAGGAAAGGTCCACTGATGGACAGCGTGACAAAGGCAGTGACGATGCCAGACCAAGGCTCAGGCAGCAATTTGTAAATCGGTGGCGCTCCGTAATAGTACATGATGGCGATGATGGCCAGACAGAGCACGCTATTGATAAGCATGATTAAGACAAAACGCTTGAATTCCGTTCTCCAGAGCTGACGCATCTCGTCGGTCTCGGTCTCTTCCACTTCTTCGGTACTGTTGCTTTCCAACTTTGTCCTCCACCGTTCCGGCAGGATGCGAGCCACCACGTTGTAGGCAGGTTCCGCCAGCCTAATCATATAAGGTGTAGTGAAGGTGGTGAAGACAGACACGGCCACAACGATGGGATAGAGGAAATCGCTGGTGACGTGCAACGACGTGCCTAAGGTGGCCAGGATGAAGGCGAACTCACCAATCTGAGTCAGCGAGAATGAGGACTGCATGGCAGTCTTCAGCGTCTGACCGGAGATAAGGAATGCACATGTGCTCAGCAAGGTCTGTCCCAACATGATGGCGGCGACGATGCAGAGGATGGGCACAATATACTCGATGATGAGCGACACATCGACCATCATACCGACAGACACGAAGAAGATGGCGCCAAAGAGATTCTTGACGGGAGAAACCAAGTGCTCAATGGTCTTGCCCTCGTCGGTCTCGCTCAGGATGCTGCCCATGACGAAGGCTCCGAACGCAGCGGAGAAACCTACAGCAGAGGCAAACACCACCATGCCGAAACAGAGGGCCAGGGCCGTGATGAGCAAAGTCTCTTCGTTCATCAACGGCTTTGCCTTCCTCAAGAATAGTGGGATCAGGAAGATGCCCACCACAAACCATAGAACCAGGAAGAACCCTAACTGCAGGATAGACGTCAGCATCTGTGTACCCTCGAACTCCTTGCTGACGGCCAGCGTGGAGAGCATCACCATCAACACGATAGCCAGGATGTCCTCGATGATGAGCACGCTAAGCACGAGCCCGGCGAAACGCTTCTCTCTCAGTCCCATGTCGTCGAAGGCCTTGAAGATAATCGTGGTCGATGACATGGCCAGCATACCACCAAGATAGATACAGTCCATGTCGCTCCAGCCAAAGAGGTGACCCGTGAGCGAGCCGACATACATCATACAAAGGATAATGGCGATGGCGGCAATAATCGGGGCTGCACCCATCTTCAGGATTTTCTTGAACGAGAACTCCAGACCAAGGGCGAACAGCAGGAAGATGACGCCAATCTCACTCCAGACATGTACGCCGTGCCCATCAGTAATGCTGGGCATGTAGGGCATGTTCGGCGAGGCGAGGAATCCTGCTACAATGTACCCCAGCACAATAGGCTGTTTAAGGCTCTTGAAAAGGAGCGTCATGACACCTGCACAGATCAGGATCAGCGCAAGGTCGGCTATGAGGGGCTCGAGCTGTGACATGCTACTTCCTTATTTCCTGTTTTTACCTTTTTACTTTTACATTACCTTTACTTCGTGCCGCCGCCGAGGGCAATGTAAAGGGAAATGATAGCCTGGGCACCGTTGTACATGTTCGAGGCTTCGTTGAGCTGCGCCGAGAGCAGGCTCTCTTGGGCTGTGAGCACCTCAAGGTAGCTGGCCTTGCCGTTGTCCATCAGTTCGTGAGTGCCATTGTAGGCTTCGTGGAGCACCTCTACCTGACGGTGGTAGTATTCGTGCTTCTCGCGGGCGGTCTGACAGTCGGCAATAGCCTCGTTCACCTCGTTGCCGGCGTCGATAACGGCCTGCACATACTTCTTCTTCAAGTTCTCCTCAGTCAGCTTGCTTATCTTGTAGTTGGCGTTGATCTGACCACGGGCGAAGATAGGCTGCGAGAGTGAACCGACAACCTGCCACAGCAGCTTGGCTGGATTGACGAGTCCGCTATTGTTTGACCAGCCGGCCTCTCCCGTCAGCGTGATGCTGGGGAAGAAGGCAGCTCTGGCGGCCTGCGTGTTATAGAAGGCTTCCTCCATGTAGTAGTTGGCCAGACGGATGTCGGGGCGATGCTCCAGCATCATGGCAGGCACACCGATTTTCATGTACTGCTCCTCGAACAACCGTTTGTTCTCTGCCGAGGAGTGATATTCGGCTTCTGCTTCCCAGTGGGCACGCTCGATGTGCTGCGGGGTGATGCACAGCAGGCTGCATATCTCGTTCTCCGTAGCTCTGATGCTGCGGCGGATGCTGACAATCTGAAGCTTCACGTCGAGCCACGACGACTCCTGCTGGTTGACTGCCGTAGAGTAGGCCTGACCATTCTCGAAGAGTGCCTGTTGTGTGTCCAACGATGCTTTCCACAGACTGTCGGTCTTCATCAGGATGTCCAGTTCGCGGTCGAGCAGCTGGAGATAGAAGTATTCTTGTGCGATGGTGCTGATGAGGTTGGAACGTGTGGACTCCTCAGTCATCTGTGCCTGCAGCAGGGCGGCCTTGGCAGCACGCTTTTTGTTCGTCAACGAACCGAATACGTCGATATCCCAGGAAACATCGAGCGGCAGTGTATAGCTCTTCGTGGGCTTGGCCCCGTCGAAGCTGTAGAGAGAACCCTGCGGTGCGAAGTAAAGCGACGGCAGGAAGGCCAGCTTCTTGGTCTTCAAAGCTATCTGGCTCTTCTCGATGTTGATACGGGCAGAGTTCAGGTCGGTATTATTGGCCAGAGCCTGCTCAATCAACTGCTGCAGCAACGGGTCAGTGAAGAACTCGCGCCACGACATCTGTGCGATAGAGGTCTCACTCGTGGCTGAAATGACGTCCTGCGTAGTGCCGAAGGAATTGGCAGGCTCCTCGACGGTCTTCTCATATTTATTATATAGGCCGCAGCCCGACAGCATCAGCAGCATTACAGCTGACGCAATGTAAAAACCAAACAATTTAGAAATTAAAGAGTTATTCCGTTTCATAGAGCATTCTTACATTTTATAATTCTTACATTTCTACATTTTCCACGATTTCTTTGCCTTGGAACCGCTCGTGCAGCTTCTGGAATATGATGAAGAAGGTGGGGACGACGAAGAGGAGGGCCAGTGTACCGATGCCCATACCACCGATGACGCCGAGGGCGAGGGCACGGTTACCGTTGGCTCCGGCGCCACCCTCGATGACGAGCGGTATCATACCGATAATCATCGTGGCAACGGTCATCAGAATGGGGCGCAAGCGCTCCTTACAAGCCTCGAAGGCCGCATCGACGATGGTCATACCCTGGGCACGGCGCTCGCTGGCGAACTCCGTTATCAGGATGGCCGTCTTGGCCAGCAGTCCGATAAGCATGATGACACCCGTCTGCAGGTAGATGTTGTTGTCCATGCCCGGCAGTTCGTTCAAATAGCCGAGATAGGCAAACACAAAGGCTCCCATCAGTCCGAAGGGTACGCTGAAGAGCACAGCCAGCGGCGTGAACCAGGAGTTGTAGAGTGAACCTAAGATGAGGTAGATGAGGATGACACAGATGACATAGATGAAGGCGGTGGCATTTGAACCGGCGGCCTCTTCCAACTCACGTGACATACCGCTGTACTCGTAGGCTGCCGTGCTGGGCATCTCATCCTTAAACACCTCGGCGATGGCTTTGTGGGCGTCACCCTCAGTATACCCGCTACCGGCTTCAATGTAGCAGGTAATGCTCTGGAACAGGTTGAAGTGCTCGATGTTGGCAGGACCGACAATCTTCTTCAACGATACGAACTCAGAGATAGGCGCCATCTTACCGTCCTTCACCTGCACAAAAATATTGTTCAGCGACGAGGGGTCAAGACGATATTCGGGCGATGAAGCAGCCATGATGCGGTAAACCTTACCGAACTGGTTGAAGTTGCCGATGTACGCACCACCGCAGAAAGTACCCAGCGTATTGAGCACATCGGCAGGTGACACGCCGGAACGGTCGCACTGGGCAGCATCAACATCGACCTGAAATTTCGGGAAACGCTCAGAGTAGGTTGACATTGCGGAAGCAATCTCTGGCCGCTCGGACAATTTGGCAAGGAAATTCTCGGTCTGCTTGGCAAATTCTGACAGGTTGCCGTCGGTGGGGTCTTCCACCACGAGACTTATACTGTTACTCGTACCATAACCGGGAATCTGGGGCATCTCGAAGGGCATCACCTGGACGTCCTTGATGTCCTCACAGTCAAAGTAGAAACGATACATGACGAGCTTCAGCAGATGGTTCATGCCAGGACGCTCGTCCCAGTTCTTCAGACGGACGACGAGCGTGGCGAAATTGGAACCGGCTCCTGAGTACATACCGTAACCGCAGCATACGGCAAAGCTCTCTAACTCAGGAATTTTCTTCACCTTCTCCTCCACTTGTTTCACCATCTCACGGGTCTGCTTCAGAGTGGTGCCTTCCGGAGCACGCAGCTCGGCGAGGAACACGCCCTGGTCCTCCTGTGGCACGAGGCCTGACGGCAGACTCTTCATGAAGAACACCAGCAGTACGGCGGCGACAGCCAACAGGCTCCACGCCAGAATAGGGCGCTTGATGAACTTCTGAACGCTCTTGCTGTATTTGTTGTAGATGGCATTATAGCTCACTTCGTAAGCCTTCTTGGTATAGTAGATCAGGCTCTTGCCCTCCTTCTTGCCGTTCGTTGCCTTCATCATGATGGCACAGAGTGCCGGGCAGAGCGTCAGGGCCGAGACGCACGACAGACCAACGGACGAGGCAATGGTCACACCAAACTGGGTGAAGAATGTGCCAGAAGTACCGGGCATAAAGGTCACGGGAATGAACACCGCCATAAATACTAATGTACACGAGACCACGGCCACCGACACCTCGTTCATGGCCTGGCGGGTGGCCTCACGGGCATCGCTGATACCATTCTCCATCTTCGCCATGACAGCCTCGACCACCACGATGGCGTCATCGACCACCGTACCGATGGCGAGCACCAGGGCAAACAGCGTCAGGATGTTGAGCGAGAAGCCTGCCATCTTGACAATGGCAAAGGTACCTAACAGCGACACAATAATAGATATGGAGGGGATAACCGTGGCCTTGAAGTTCTGCAGGAAGAAGAACACCACGAGCACCACGAGGATGATAGCGATGATGAGCGTCTCAACCACATTATGGATGGCGGCGAACAAGAAGTCGTCGCTGGTCATCAGGGTCACGAACTCCAAACCGGCAGGCATTTTGTCTTTCAACTCATCAAATGCCTTGCTGATGCTGGCGTTCACCTCGGTGGCATTGGCACCCGGTGCTGCAAACACCATGAACAAGGCACCCGGGCTGTTCTGGATGTTGGAGGTGAAGTTGTAGCTCATGGCACCAATCTGAACTTCGGCCACGTCGCTCAGGTGCAGTATGCCTCCACCGTTGGTGCGCAGCACGATGTCGTTGAACTCATCGACGCTCTTCAGCGTACCCTTGTACTGCATGGAGTACTGGTAGGAGTTGGTCGAGAGTTCGCCCAGCGTACCCACAGCCGCCACGAAGCTCTGTCCGCCGATGGCTGCAAAGATGTCGTTGGGGGTCAGGCCGTACTGTGCCATCACATCAGGCTTCAGCCAAATACGCAGGGCGTATGTGTTACCTAAGCTCTGCACGTTACCCACACCGGTGATACGCATCAGGCGCGGCTTGATGTTGATATCGACATAGTTGGAGACGAAGTCCTCGTCGTACTTGCCGTCGGAACTTTTCACGGCGAAGATTCTCAGAATGTTGTTCTGGCGCTTCTCCACCGTCACACCTATCTTGTTCACGTCGGCAGGCAGCAGGGCTTGTGCACGGGTTACGCGGTTCTGCACGTTCACAGCAGCCATGTCGGGGTCGGTGCCCTGCTTGAAATAGACGTTGACCTCCACCTCACCGTTCGACGAGGCTTTTGAGGTCATGTAGGTCATGTCGTTCACACCGTTGATGGCTTCCTCCAGCGGTTGGATGACCGACTTCATCACCGTGTTCTCGTCGGCACCGGTATAGCTGGTGGAGACCTGTACCGTAGGCGGCGCGATATCCGGATATTGCTCCACAGCAAGTGTGCTCATCGAAATATAGCCCACCAGCGCAATCACTATCGAGATGGCACACGCCATCACAGTTTTGTTGATGAATATATTATTCTTCATACTACTATCAAATTAGTAATCAGACCACTAATTACTCATTTCTCATTAAATAATACTTTCTGTCCTTCTTGGACGTTATTGGCGCCAACACTCACAATCTCGTCGCCGACATTCAGACCGCTCTTCACGATGTAGTCCTTGCCGTTACCAACGTCCTCAACGTCCACGTCAACGCCAGTCGCCGTGCTGTCGGCCTTCACCTTATACACCATCGACTTGTCCTGCAACTTGACCACAGCATTCTGAGGCACTATTATCACGTCCTTCTCGGAATAAGGCAGCACCACGGTGCCTTGGATGCCGGAATACAGGTGACCGTTCGGGTTGGGGAAAGACGCCTTGCACAACAGCGAACCCGTGGATGCATTCACTACACCCGTCATGCTGGTGATACGTCCTTTGTGAGGATACTCCGTACCGTTTTTCATCACAAACGTCACGTCAGGCAGATTGGCAATGTACTTGTCCACGTCGGATGTCGACAGGCCATACTGCACCATTTGTTCAATAAGTGCTTCCGTCACCGAGAACTCAGCGTCCATATTGGTGTTGCCACTAACGACAGTCAGCGACGAACCGGGAGAGACCTGTTCGCCAGTACGGACAGGAATTTCACCGATGATACCTGTCACGGGAGCTGTGATAGTACAGAATCCGAGGGTCACTCTGGCTCGGTTTGCGGTGGCACGAGCCTGCTTGACTGATGCCGTGGCATGCTTGTAGGAGTTTTCGGCATCGGTAAGCATATATTGGCTTACGATATTCTTCTCAAACAGATTCTTGGTCGACTCGTACTCTTGTCTTGCTGAACTCTCGGCGGCTAACGCGGCCTCTAAGCTGGCGTTGGCGGCCTCTAAGTCAAGCTGCGCGTTGCGGGGGTCGATGACAAAGAGTACTGTACCTTTCTTTACCAACTGACCTTCGGTGACTGCTATGCGTGTCAGCTGACCACTCACCTGAGGAGTTATCAGCACGTCGGTGCGACCTTTCATCTTGGCGCTAAACTTGACAGGCACGGTGATGTCCTGCTTCTTCACCTTCATCGTCTGGAACGACGTTTTTTTCTCAACCGGCATGTCCAGGTTACAAGAACCTAATCCAGCCACTAAACAGATCATGAAGATCCACTTGAAATACTGTTTTCTGTCCATTTTAGTTGTTTTAGTTATTGATAATTTTTATTTGGTAGTGCAATAAAATTATGCAAAGATACATTTTTTTTCTAATTTAAGCAAAGAAAAATAAAAAAATTGTGAATCGTTCTTCTAAAACGTTCAATTTTGCCCAATTCTTCGTAATTTTGCCCTTACGTTTAAGGAATTCGTTATATATTATTAAGGTACGCGAAGATTAACTTTTGACTGTTGTTAGCTGTGGCAGGGTCGTATTTGAAAACGGAGGCTATCGTATTGCACGCATTAAAATATGGTGAGACCAGACTCATCATCGACGTGTTTGCAAGGGAGACAGGACGGCTGTCGCTCATTGCCACTATGCCCAAAACACAAAAAGGTCGGCTGAAGAAACAGTATTTCCAGCCGATGACGCTGTTGGAGATAGAATACGAGCAGCGCCAGCGGGTGCAGTTGCAACGGTTGAAGGACGCTCGACTCTTGGCGCCCTACGCCTCCATTCCTTTCTCGCCGGAGAAGTTGGCGCTGTCGCTCTTCGTGGCGGAGTTCCTGTATCACGCCCTGCGCTCAGAACAGCAGGACGAACCGTTGTTTGCCTACATCAGCGGCGCCATGCAGTGGCTCGATATGGCTCCAGGAGGCTATGCCAACTTCCACCTGACATTCCTCATGCGTATGTCGAAGTTCTTAGGTTTCTTTCCCAATCTGGAGCCCACCCCCTCCCTACAGGGCAATCAATCTCCCCTCCCTTGGGGAGGGGATGGGGGTAGGCCCCTCTTCGACCTGCGCGAGGGGCGCTTTTGTTCGGAGGTTCCCATGCATCGCGACTTCCTTCAGCCCGACGACGCCCAGCGCATCCGTACCTTGATGCGAATGGACTTCCCAACGATGCACGTCTTTCAGCTAAACCGCAACGACCGCAACCGCATCGTCGACGTCCTCCTCCACTACTACCGCCTGCATATTCCCCAGTTCCCTGAACTCAAAAGTCTCAGCGTTCTCCAGGAACTCTTTGTTTAGAGCAGTTCAGGCAGTTGGAAAAGCTTGGTGCTGTTCGATCCCTTGATTAGGATGGTCATACCTTCTGGCTGGTGCTCTTGGATGGCGGCCTTGACTTCCTCGACATCGTGGAAAACCTTGAGCGTGCTAAGTGACGAAGGTTGTGCACGGAGCACTTTCTCAAACTCCTCGCCTACCAGCCAGACTTCGTCGAAGTGGGCGGTCTGGAGCTGTTCCAATACCTTGCAGTGCTCGTCCTGCGAGACGTCGCCCAGTTCGCCCATCATGCCGAGGATGGCCATCTTGCGTGGGGCGTCCACTAAGCGGAAGTTGTCGATGGCGGCCTTCATCGAGGTGGGGTTGGCGTTGTAGGCATCGACGATGAGGTCGTTCTTCTCCGTCTTCGTCAGCTGCGAGCGGTTGTTGGTGGGCACGTAGTTCTCCAGTGCGTGGTTGATGCTCTCGAAAGGTACGCCGTTGACGTAGCCGATGGTGATGGCGGCCAGCATGTTGTCTAAGTTGTAGGCACCAATGAGGTGGGTCTGCACGGTGAACCACTCGCCCTGGTAGCCGGCATCGGCATCCTGTTCACGCCAGCGGAACTTCAGGAAGGGGGCGCAGGAGACGACCTCGCCGCGAATCAGGATGTCTTTCGAGTCGCTCTGACCATAATAATAGATGTCAGGCTGGGCTATTCTCTCACCTCTCACCTCTAACCTCTTACCTCTCTCTGCTATCATCTTCATCAGATGCTCGTTGTCGCGGTTGACGAAGATGGGACAGTCGTGAGCGATGAGGTAGTCGTACAACTCGCCCTTCGTCTTGCAGACACCCTCGAACGAGCCGAAGCCTAACAGGTGGGCACGGCCCACGTTGGTAATCAGTCCGCAGGAAGGCTCGGCCGTCTCTACCAGCGTCTTGATGTCGCCAGGATGCGAGGCACCCATCTCCACCACGGCAATGTCATGCTCGTCGCTGAGTCGGAGTAACGTCTTCGGCACACCCACGTCGTTGTTGAAGTTGCCCTCAGTAGCCATCACGTTGTAGTGCTCGGCCAGCACGGCACGGATCAGCTCCTTGGTAGTCGTCTTGCCGTTGGTACCCGTGATGCCAATGACAGGGATGTTGAACTGTCGGCGGTGCTCACGCGCCAGATCCTTAAAGGTCTGCAGACAGTCGGAAACCTTAATTAATTGAGAATTTTCTATGGCGCCTTCATCGACAATGGCGTAGGCACAGCCTTTCTCCAAAGCTTGGAGAGCAAACTCATTGCCGTTGAACGAGGCACCCTTCAGCGCCAGGAAGATGCTGCCCTCAGGACAGTTACGCGAGTCCGTCGTGATGCACGGATGCTCCTTATATAATTGGTATAGTTCTTTGATGTTCATAGCTTTCCCTTTTATGTTGCGTGCCAAAACTGCGTGCAAAGATACAACTTTTTTTGAACATAAGCTCACGATTGGTCGATTTTTACACCTTATTATTACTGTCGAAAAAGATTTTCGTTGATTTCGTGTTTTTCGGATGGTTTCGGGATATAGATAGATGCTTTCGGAATTAATGATTTTATTTTACACTGCATATTTTTGTCTCCTAAAGAATTTTAAAAATGCATTTTCACCTACATACCTACATAAAGCATAATATATAGTTGGTAATTAGAAAGTTACTTTATGTAGGTAACCTACATTCACCTACATTCACCTACATTCAGCATTTTGACCGTATTTTTCTTAATGATTTTCGCAACTTTTCTACGTGATTTCCTCAACTTTTCTAGGTGATTTCTGTCGGAAAGTGCCGTGATTTCCTCAACTTTTCTACGTGATTTCCTCAACTTTTCCTTAGGAAAACTGATGGAAAAGTACTGGATTTCTGCAACTTTTCTAGGTGATTTCTGAAGGAAAGTGTCGTGATATTTGATAAGTATTTGTAGATTTCGCTGATTTTTGTCGTGCAGAAAATTTGCAAAAGTGGCGTTTTAATGACATTTTCGCTTTACGAAATATGCGGACAAATGGCATTTTTATGTAGGTAAATGTAGATATATGTAGGTAACCTACATAAGCTAAACATCTGTGATACAGAAAGATACTGCATTTATGTAGGTATGTAGGTAAAATCCAATAAAATTTCTTTTTTAATTTTCTTATGTAAAACAACCACAAATTCTCTGCAATTTGAGTCTGCCACTTTGACCTTCTGAAGAAGATTTCCTTCCCCAACTCAACGTCCTGACGCTCGATGAGCTCAACGAAGCGCTAAAACAATGAAGATCATTACACCGATGGCTCGATGTTTTTTTTGCTTACATTTGGGCTTGGCGGGCGGTGTGTGCGGCGACAGGCGGCTGGGAGTGTTAAAAGTTCTAAGAAAATCAAGGAGAATGTGAAGTTTGTTGGGAGTATTTCGTAACTTTGCGTTTAAATCTAAGTGCAAGCTTACAGACGAACAACTAACTACGCCCAAAATGATACCGAGACAGGGACATATCGTAAAGTGGCGCTTATGGACTGAA
>JAEEGG010003051.1_pt1 | contig 42200 bp, 36 predicted proteins | sample 9134161 | NCBI WGS metagenome assembly JAEEGG01 (sample SAMN16246543, study PRJNA631951) | gut metagenome | biome: gut microbiome; feature: rumen; material: CR-attached | host: Bos | place: Iran: Karaj | collected 2018-10 | reverse complement strand
CCGGGCCGCGAAGCCCCGCTTGAGATCACCATCAAGGAAGGCGCCGGCGCGTTCGTCTGCGGCGAAGAGACCGCCATGATCCACTCGCTCGAAGGCAAGCGCGGCACCCCGCGTTTCCGCCCGCCGTTCCCCACGGACAGCGGCTGGAACACCCTGCCGACCGCCATCAACAACGTCGAGACGTTCGCGAACATCCCGATCATCTTCCAGATCGGCGCGGACGCCTATGCCGCCATCGGCACGGAAAAGAGCAAGGGCACCAAGATCTTCGCCCTCGCCGGCGACGTGAAGACCCCGGGCCTCGTCGAGGTCCCCATGGGCATCACGCTCGGCGAGATCGTGTACGACATCGGCGGAGCCGAACCCGGCACAGTGAAGGCCGTCCAGACAGGCGGTCCCTCCGGCGGCTGCATCCCGGCCTCCGAATTCGGCGTGAAGATCGACTACGACTCCCTCGGCAAGCTCGGCGCGATCATGGGCTCCGGCGGCCTCATCGTGATCGGCAACAACCGCTGCATGGTCGAAACCGCGCGCTACTTCCTGAACTTCACCCGCCGCGAATCCTGCGGCAAATGCACGTTCTGCCGCGTCGGCACCACCCGTATGTACGAAGCGCTCGAACGCATCACTTCCGGCAAGGGCACGATGGACGACATCGCGTTCCTGGAGGACATCGCACCGAAGATCAAGAAGGGCGCGCTCTGCGGCCTCGGACAGACAGCCCCGAACCCGGCGCTCTCCACGCTCCGCTACTTCAAGAACGAATATCTCGCGCATGTCCGGGACCACGTCTGCGAAGCGCTCGCCTGCCCCGCGCTTGTCGACGTCGCCATCGACCCGGCCAAGTGCATCAAGTGCAAGCTCTGCGTGAAGACCTGTCCGGTCGGCGCGATCGACCCGGCGAACAACTTCTCCGTCGACAACGCCAAGTGCACCAAGTGCAACTCCTGCATCGAAGTCTGCCCGAAGAAGGCCGTCTCCCGCGTCCGCAAACAATCCGCCAATGCCTGAGGTAAAACCCATGTCTGATATCATCTTCAAAATCGACGGCCGCGAGGTCGCCGCACAGCCGGGCGAGACCATCCTCCAGGCTGCCGCCCGCATCGGCGTGGAGATCCCCACGCTCTGCTACAACCAGAAAATCTCCAGGACGACCAGCTGCTTCGTCTGCGTCGTCAAGGACTGCAAGACCGGGAAGTTCCTCCCCTCCTGCTCCGCCTGCCCCGCGCCAGGACAGGAAATCGACGCCTCTTCCGACGAGGTGAAGGACATGCGCCGCACCGCCCTCTCCCTGCTCGTTTCCGAGCACACCGGCGACTGCGAAGCCCCCTGCACGCTCGCCTGCCCCGCCCATGCCACCGTCGAGGAATACGTCCGCGCCGGCCGCAACGGCGACTTCAAAAAGGCGCTTGAGATCATCAAACAGCGCATCCCGCTGCCGATGTCCGTCGGCCGCGTCTGCCCCCGTTTCTGCGAACGCGACTGCCGCCGCAACATCGGAGGCAAGCCCGTTTCCATCAACGACGTGAAGCGCCTTTCCGCCGACATGTACTACGACACCTACATGGAAGACCTGCCCGCCCTCAACGGCAAACGCGTCGCCATCGTCGGCGCGGGCCCCGCGGGCCTCTCCGCCGCCTACTACCTCCGCCTCCAGGGCGTCTCCTCGTTCCTCTTCGAACAGATGCCCGAAGCGGGCGGCATGCTCCGCTACGGCATCCCGGAATTCCGTCTCCCGAAGGACACGCTCCGCAAGGAGCTCGCCCACTTCGGCAAGATGGGCGGGATCGAGATCCGCACCGGCCAGACCATGGGCAAGGATTTCACGATCGAACAGCTCGAACAGGATTTCGACGCCGTGATCCTCGCGGTCGGCTCCTGGGCCTCCAGCTCCATGCGCATTGACGGCGAGGAAGCCGCGCAGAAGGGCATCCAGTGGCTCGGCGACATCGCCGGAAAGAACTGGAAGAACTGCCCGAACCCCGGACGCACCATCGTGGTCGGCGGCGGCAACACCGCCATCGACTGCGCCCGTACCGCGCTGCGCCTCGGCGGCGACGTGACAATCGTGTACCGCCGTACGCGCAACGAAATGCCCGCGCAGGCGATCGAAGTCGACGAGGCGATGGAGGAAGGCGTCAAGTTTGAATTCCTCACCGCGCCCGCCGCGCTTACGAAGAATGCCGACGGTTCCCTCGCGCTCTCCTGCGCCCGCATGCAGCTCGGCGAGCCCGACGCCTCCGGACGCCGTTCCCCGGTCCTGATCCCCGGCTCCGAGTTCAAGCTTCTGGCAGACACCGTGATCTCCGCCATCGGCCAGCGCACCGTCGTGCCCGAAGGCTTTGCCGCCTCCAAACGCGGCTTCGAGATCTCCGCCGACGATTTCACCTGCTCCGGCAGAAAGAAAGTCTTCGCCGCGGGCGACTGCGTGTCCGGCCCCGCCACCGTCGTGGAAGCCCTCGCGGCAGGCCGCAAGGCCGCGCTCTCCGTCGTCGATTTCCTCAACGGCGTCCCGCACAAGGCCCCGTTCGAGTTCAACGTCTCCCGCGGCCACTGGCGTTCCCTCGCGAAGGAAGACCTCGTCTACATCCGCCAGGTCTCCGACGCCGAGCGCATCCAGCCCGAATACATCCCGCTGGAGGAACGCAAGACCACGTTCCACGAGCTGTATCCGACGTTCACGCCCGAACAGGTCTCCGGCGAGGCCGACCGCTGCATCGAATGCAGCTGCACCGGCAAGCACGACTGCCTGCTGAAGAAGCATTCGACCGCCTACGGCGTGAACCCCGACGCATACAAGGGCGCCAAGCCCATCTCCGCCGTCGACGTCCGCCACAAATACATCATTCACGACAAGCAGAAATGCATCCGCTGCGGCACCTGCGTGAAAGTCTGCTCCGAGATCATCAACAAGTCCCTCCTCGGCATGATGAAACGCGGCTTCCACACCATGGTCGACACGACCTTCGGACAGGGCCTCCCGGACTACTGCGTCGATTGCGGCGCGTGCGTGAAGGAATGCCCCACCGGCGCGCTCGACTGGAAGAAGAAAGAATAAGCGTCACAGCGGTTTACACTGTTTCCTCTCTGCGGGCTCGGACACCTCTCCGGGCCCGCGTTTTTCGTGTTTTTTTGACAAAGAACAAGACGATCTGTTCTGTCAAAAAGAATAAAAAACAGATACGATTATAATTAATCACAATCTTCTATTTGTTTGCTGAATGGCGTCTCCTCCTTTTTCTTTTTTTTCGAAAAAAATGCGTTTTTTTCTCGCGCGTATACGCGTACGCGCTTGAAAATAATGCAATGGGATGTATATTATATTGAAAATTTATCAAAGCAATGAACCCGCGTCCGGCTTAACCCGGCGCACTTTATGGAGAATCCAATGTCCGAAGACGAAATCACCTCCCAGGCGTCCGCATCCGAAACCCCCGCGGAAAATCCTGTGTCCGCCGCGCCGGAAAACGCCGCGAAACCCGCGGGAACGGAAATCCGGAAGCCGGAGCCGCCGCGCTCCGTCAACAACGAGTCCAGCGTGGACAGCACATTCACGTCGCAGTCAGAAGACCGCAATCCGGACGACTATACCGCGGACGAGATCACCGTTCTCGACGGCCTGGAAGCCGTCCGCAAGCGTCCCAGCATGTACATCGGCGACACGTCCCAGCGCGGCCTGCACCACCTGGTCTACGAAGTCGTCGACAACAGTATCGACGAAGCGCTCGCCGGATTCGCCTCGAAAGTCTCCGTGACCATCCTCCCGGACAACTGCATCCGCGTCAGCGACGACGGACGCGGCATCCCGGTCGACATCCACAAGGAACTCGGCATCCCGGCCGTCGAAGTCGTCATGACCGTGCTCCACGCCGGCGGCAAGTTCGACCACAACGCCTACAAGGTGTCCGGCGGCCTCCACGGCGTCGGCGTCTCCTGCGTGAACGCCCTTTCCACCTGGATGACCGTCGAGATCCACCGCGACGGCATGGCGTACGAGATCCGGTTCGAGCGCGGCAACACCGCCGTGAAGCTGCACCCGCTGCATCCGGTGTCCGACCGCGGCACGACCGTGACGTTCCAGCCCGACCCGACCATCTTCACCGAGACCACGGAATACGTCTGGAACATCCTCGCGAAGCGCCTCCGCGAGCTCGCCTTCCTGAACCGCGGCATCCGCATCGACCTCTCCGACGAACGCGAGAACCCGGTCCGCTCCGAAACGTTCCACTACGAGGGCGGCATCATCGAGTTCGTGCAGATGCTGAACCAGAACAAGGAGCTGGTGCATCAGGACGTGATCTACATGCACAAGGAGCGCAACGGCATCGACGTCGAGATCGCCATGCAGTACAACGCCGAGTTCCAGGAAAACATCTTCAGTTACGCGAACAACATCTGCACCGGCGAGGGCGGCACCCACATGACCGGATTCCAGTCCGCGCTCACCCGCACCGTGAACAACTACGCGAAGGCGCAGAGCCTCATCAAGGGCGACAAGCCCATGACCGGCCAGGACATGAAGGAAGGCCTCACCGCCATCGTCAGCTGCAAGGTCCCGGATCCCCAGTTCGAGGGCCAGACCAAGACCAAGCTCGGCAACAGCGAAGTCAAGGGCATCGTGGACTCCATCGTCAGCGAATGCCTCTCCACCTTCCTTGAGGAAAACCCGGAGGTCGCCCGCCAGATCGTCGAGAAGGCGATCGTGGCGTCCCGCGCCCGCGAAGCCGCGCGCCGCGCCCGCGAGGAAGTCCAGCGCAAGGGCGCGCTCGAAGGGTTCTCCCTCCCCGGCAAGCTCGCCGACTGCGAATCCAACGATCCTGAAATCTGCGAACTCTTCATCGTCGAAGGTCAGTCCGCAGGCGGGTCCGCCAAGGGCGGCCGCGACAGCAAGTACCAGGCGATCATCCCGATCCGCGGCAAGCTCCTGAACGTGGAAAAGGCGCGCACGGACCGCATCTTCGAGAACAAGGAGATCCAGTCGCTGATCGCGGCCATCGGCTGCGGCGTCGGCAACGACGAATGCCACCTGGAGAAGCTCCGCTACAACAAAATCGTGCTCATGACAGATGCCGACGTCGACGGTTCGCACATCGCCACGCTGCTCCTCACGTTCTTCTTCCGTCAGCTCCGCCCGCTCATCGAGGCCGGCCACATCTACCTCGCCAAGCCCCCGCTCTACAAGGTCACGAAGCGCAAACAGGAGCGCTATATCGACAGCGACGAACAGCTTGACCGCTACCTGGTCACGCTCGGCTGCGAGGACGTCCAGGTCTCCGATATGGCCGGAAACAACCTCTCGCAGGACGACATCATGCGCATCTTCTCGTATGTGACCAGGGCGCGCGCCGTCACGCAGGGTCTCCACCGCCACGGCGTCGATCCGCAGAAATACTTCACGCTCGCCCGCGACGGCGTGTTCCCGTTCGACCTGGTGATCGTCCACGAGAACGACGGTTCCGTGAGCGAGACGTTCGTGTACACGCCGGAAGAGGAAGCCGAAGTCATCGCCGAGGCCGAGAAACGCCTCCCGCCGCGCGAGATACCCGAAGACCTTCCCGAAGGCACGCCGCTGGGACTGCATCCCGCCATCGACGTCGTGCGCCTCTACGAATCCAAGGAATGCGAAGAGCTGGGACGCGAGATCGCGGCGTCCGGCGGCGACCCGAAGAATATCTTCTACGGCACGGAACCGCTCTACCGCATCCGCACCGGCGCGTCCGCCGACGATTCCAAATCCGCCGAGACGGCCGTATCCGCCGCACAGAACGATTACAAGACGGTCAACTCCATGGAACAGCTTTTCGAGGCCATCAAGCTGCAGGGACGCGAAGGGCTCGCGCTTCAGCGCTACAAAGGTCTCGGCGAAATGAACCCGGAACAGCTCTGGGAAACGACCATGGACCCCGCACGCAGAAAAATGATCCGCGTCACGATGGAGGACGCGGTCGAGGCCGAACGCATCTTCACGCTCCTCATGGGCGATGCCGTCGACCCGCGCCGCGAATACATCGAACGCCACGCCGCAGGCGTCAAGGATCTTGACATTTAACATTTTTACACCGAAAGGAATCCACCAGCCATGGCGGACAAAGAATCCAAAAAAGCCGCAGCGGCGGCATCCGCCGCGCCCGACCGCGATAAGAATCTGAACGTGACCCTCGCGCAGATCGAGAAGGAGTTCGGCAAGGGCTCCATCATGCGCCTCGGCGACAACCACACCGTCGACGTCCCCGTCATCAGCACCGGCGCGCTCTCGCTCGACATCGCGCTCGGCATCATGGGCCTGCCCCGCGGCCGCATCATCGAGATCTTCGGCCCCGAATCCTCCGGCAAGACCACGCTGTGCATGCACGTGATCGCGAACGCCCAGAAGGCGGGCGGCACTGCGGCGTTCATCGACGCCGAACACGCCGTCGATCCGGCCTACGCCAAGCGCATCGGCGTGAATATCGACAACCTGCTGATCTCCCAGCCGGACTGCGGCGAAGACGCCCTGAACATCGCCGAGATGCTCGTGCGCAGCAACGCCGTCGACGTGCTGGTCATCGACTCCGTCGCCGCCCTCGTGCCGAAGAGCGAACTCGAAGGCAACATCGGCGACTCCTTCATGGGCCTCCAGGCGAGACTGATGTCCCAGGCGCTCCGCAAGCTCACGCCCGCCATCAGCCGCAGCCGCACCTGCTGCATCTTCACCAACCAGATCCGCGAGAAAATCGGCGTGATGTTCGGCAACCCCGAGACGACCACCGGCGGCAACGCCATGAAGTTCTACTGCTCCATCCGCCTCGACATCCGCCGCATCCAGGCGATCAAGAACGCCAACGGCGAATCCGTCGGCGCCCGCACGAAGGTCAAGGTCGTGAAGAACAAGCTCGCCGCGCCGTTCCGCGTCGCCGAGTTCGACATCAACTGGAACGAAGGCATTTCCCGCATCGGCTCCATCCTCGACGTCGCCCTCGACATGGGCATCATCGAGAAACGCGGTTCCTGGTTCTCCTTCGGCAGCGAACAGCTCGCGCAGGGACGCGACGCCGTGAAGGCGCTCCTCACCGAGAAGCCCGAGCTCGCCGACCAGATCTACCAGAAGATCAAGGACGTCCTCGCCGCGCAGAAGGCGGGCGTCGCGGCCGAAGACGCCGCCGAAGCTCCGGCGGAAACTTCCGGCGAGGCGAATGCTTAATCGTTTCCCATACAGCCGCCGGACCATGAATCCGGCGGGATCTCTTCCCGGCGTCCGTGCCGGGAAGACGCTTTTTGTCTGTGCGGCCTCCGGAATTCTGTTTTGTTCCGGCATGACGCGGGCGGTCGCGCAGGATGCGCCAGTGGCCGCCGCCGGAGAACAGTCTTTTTCGTATCCGGACCGGGAGTCCGGCGAACGCGCCCGTGCCGCGGGCGAATACGGCACGGCGGCGAGTTTCTACCGTCAGTACCGCGCCAAGGCGGAACAGAACGGCGACCAGGAGGCGCGCAAGGACGCGTATGCGCGCGAACTGGACGCGCTGATCCTCGCGAACCTCGCCGACTCCGCGAACAAGCTCCTGGACGAATACCGCGCCGCGTTTCCGCGGCTGAACACGAATTCCGTCAGTCTGTGGCAGGCGGAAATATACTTGCTTCAGCGTCGCGCCGACGAGGCGGACAAGATTCTGCGGAAACTGATTCCCGCCCTCGAAAAACTCGACCCGAGCTATCTCCGGGCGCTCTCCTGCGCGGCGTTCGTCGCCGAGCTCAAGGGCGACCATGAAGCCGCCGCGAAGTATTACGGCGAGATCGCGGGCAACAAGACGTCCTTCGGGCGCCGGGCCGCGGAACGTCAGGCCCTGTCGCTTGCCGCTCTCGGCCAGTATACGGACGCCTACGATATCCTCAAATCGCTTCCCGATGCCGAAAACAAGCGCGACGTCGATGCGCTCAAACTGCTGTCATTCTACCTGAAACTTTCGGAGAAGGGCGCAGAGGACATCGCGGACGACTGGAGCGGGATCAAATCTGTCTCCACCCCGCGCAAGGACAATTTCTTCTTCCTGGCGGCATGCCGCATCGGCGAGGAGTTCTCCAAGCGCGAAGACTATGTTCGCGCCGCCGAAGCGTTCCACCTCGCGTATTCCTTTGCCTCCGTCCGCGAGGACGCGTTCGACGCCATGACGCGCCTGATCGGGACGTTCCAGCGTCTGAAGGACAAGAAGACCGCCGCCGACCTGGCCTCGCGCATGCTCTCGCTCTTCAAGGATTCCAAACTTTCCCCCGATTTCAAGCTCCAGATAGCGTCGGTCCTGTTCCAGGCCGGACGCCCCGACGATGCGCTGGACGTCTGCCTCACCTGCATTTCCGACACGGCCGTCCCCGCCGCCGAACGCGAATCCGTCTACCGCAAACTCCTCGACATGATGCTGGCGGAAAAGGCGTTTCCGTCCGCCCGCAAGTTCGTCGCGGCGTTCGACACGGTCCCGGCGAAGAAATCCGCCCGCGAAATGGACTTGGGCGAAATCACGTGGCGCGAGGGCAAGCCCGCCGAGGCCGCGAAGCTCTACAGAGCCGTCGGCGAGACCTCCACGGAGTACCGTTCCGAGGCCATGCTGAACGCCATGCGCTGTTCGCTGGAGGCCGGCCTCTACGCCGATCTTCTGGATGCCGCTGCCGCGCTCCGCAAGGCCGATCCCGAACACCTCGACCCGGAGGCGATTTATCTTTCGGCTGTCGCGCAGGACAAAACCGGAGATGCCGCGGCCGCCTCCCAGAGTTATCTGGACTATGAAAAGGCCGCTCCGAAGACGGTGGCGACGCAGGAACGCCGTGCTGCTGCTCTCTACGCCGCCGGACGCCTCCAAATCCGTCTCGGCGAACCCGCCAAGGCCGTGGAGAGTTTCCGCAGGCTCCGTCAGGACTACAGTTCGCTTCCGGTCGCGGAACTCGGCCGCTACTGGCTGATCCACGCGCTGTACGCGTCCGGCGACGAGGTCGGCGCGGAACGTGAATCCTGGCGCTTTATCGAGGACGATCCCGAATCCGAGTATGCGGGAGCGGCCCTGCTGCGTCTCGCGGAACACTACCGCGGCACCGGGTCCGTCCAGCACGCGGAAAGCACGGTCGACCAGCTCCTGAATCAGGAGAAATACCCGAAGATCCGTGCCCGCGCCTCTTACGAGAAGGCTTTGATCGCCTACCAGCGAGACGACCTCACGTCCGCGATTTCCGTTCTGGATGCCATCGATGCGCTTTCTCCCGACGCCGCGTTGATCGGGGACGTGCATTATCTCCGCGGCGACATCGCCCGTGCGTTCAACGATTTCTCGAAAGCCCGCGCAGAATACGAGGCCGCCGCGAAAGCCGTTCCCGGTTCCCTGCTCGAACAGGCCGCCCTTGGCTCGGCGGCGGACTGCGTTTATGCGCTCGCCACGGGATCGGCCGTTGCAACGAAACAGAAGGAAACGGTCGCCGCGGTCTCCCAGACGGCGGCAAAGCCCGCACCAGCATCCCAGACCGACACGAAACCATCCCCCGCCGCACAGCCCGTCGGAACGCAGAAAAATGACGATGCCGCCAAATCAACGGATGAGTCAAAAGCCGCCGTGCCGGAAGTCGTCTTCCCGTCCGCCGACGCATGCCGTCTGGCCGCCGAACAATACCAGGCGCTCCTGAAACTCAAAAACCTGCGCCCCGAATATGAAGCCATGGCGTACTACAAAGCCGGCCAGTCCCTCTGGAAGGCGGGCGACGAAAAGGAGGCGTTCGGCCTCTTTAACAAGACGGTCTACCTGATCCCGGCCCAGGATGCCGCGTCCAGGCCCGTCGAGGCTTTCTGGATTTTCCGCGCGGTCGACGCCCTCGAATCCCTCGCGCACAAGGATCCGTCCGTCTCCAACGTGGAATCCGCCGTCGGCGCGCTCCGCTGGCTGGAGCAGACCGGTACGGTCGACCAGGCCTCGGTCCGTCAGCGGGTCCGCGCCCTCCGCAAGAAACAATATCAGCCGCCGGTCCCGGCGGTCCCCAATACAACCACCAGTCCGGAGTCAACCAAATCATGAAATATCTGTCCATGCTTCAGCAGGGCGGTCCCGTGCTTGCGCTGATCGCCCTCTGCGCCCTGATCGCCGCGTTCATCTTCATCTGGAAATGGTTTGAGTTCTACCGCGCCCAGATGGACGTCAACGAGATCGTCACCGGCCTCACCAACGTGCTCCGGCGCGACGGCATGATCGAGGCGATCACTCTGTGCGACAATTCGCCAGGCCCGGTGCCGCGTGTCCTCGCCAGCGCCATCCGCGCCTACAATGAAGGCGACGACATCCGCGATGCCCTCGCCACGCAGACGCTGATCGAGGTGCCGCGTCTGGAATCCCGCCTCAACATCCTCGCCACGCTCGCATACGTGATGCCCCTGCTCGGCCTCCTCGGCACCGTGCTCGGCCTCGTGGATTCCTTCCAGACCATCACCGCCAACCCGGACGCCGCGATCACGACGCTCCCCGAACTTTCCAAGGGCGTCTATAAGGCGCTCCTCTGCACGGCCGCCGGACTCTCCGTCGCGATCCCGTGCCACATCGCCTACAACTACCTGGTCTCCCGCGTGCAGGATTTCTGCACGGACATGGAGAAAGCCTCCGCCGAGATCATGTATTTCTTCCGCCACCACAAAAAAGAGAACGGCGCCGACCATGCCGAATGAAGCCCCGATCCAGGTAAAGACCAAGCTCAGGATATTCAGCGGCCTGCCCAGTCTGGTCCTGTATTTCTGCGTCTTTTTCATCCTGCTGGTCTTCTTCATGCTCAGCTCGAACTTCGTCCCGCTCCGCGGCGTCGAGGTCGAGCTTCCCAGGACCGGCGGCAGGTTCCTCTACACCTCCCGCAACTACGTCGTGACCATCGACAAGGACAGCCGCATCTACTTCAACGATGCCGCGGTCTCCGGCGCGGCAGAGCTCAAACGCCAGCTTTCCGAGTCCCTGAACACACGCGGATTCCAGCCGGACAAGGAACGCGTCATCATCCGCTGCGACGTCCATGCGCCGCTCACCGTCGTCGCCGAGGTCCTCGCCGTCGCGGAGGAGCTGAACGTCAACGCCCTCTTCATGTCCGCCGGTCCTGCGCGCGGCCGGACGACCAGTTTCACCGAGCCTGAATCATGACGGACGACCCCGGACAATTCATGCTTCCCGTCGACGAGTCGCTCCCGAAAGAGCGGCTTCGCCGGTCCATGCTCCTGCTCGTGGGTGTGGGGGTTGTACTGATTCACCTGCTTCTGGTCACGGTCTTTACGCCGCTGAAACCGGATCCGGCTGCGGGTGCTGTCCCGCGCGCCGACCGGACCACGCTGTATGTCTCTTCTCGCGTCATGGATTCGGAACCGCTTTTCCTGAAACAGGTCGACACGTTCGACCCGGTTTCGTTCCTGCATCCGCCGGAGGAATTCGGTTTTTCCTTTTTCCGCACGTCCCAGGCGGAAACGGGCCCGGATGCTTCGTTCGAGCTTCCTCTTCCGTCGAAGCTTTCCTCCGTGCCGACCGCTCCTCGGATTTCTCTGGCGGCGGTCAGCCGTCCGCTGCTCCCGGATGTCCATGACTACGATTCCGAAGCCGCCGCCGTCGCGGCTCCTGTCTATCCGTACTGGGCGGCGGACACGGCATCGGGCGTGGTTTTTCCGGCGTTCCGGCTCGGCGCCGCGGAGGAACGCACCCTTCGGCGGCAGCGCCCCTCGGAACAGTCCGTTTTTCTGGTCAAAACGCCGGTCCTGCCCGATCTTCCTTTTGAGGCGGTACTGGAGAAGTCCTGCGGCGTCGCCGAGCTTGACCTGACGGCGCGCGCCTGGCTCGACACGCTTCTGAATTCGTCCGACTGTCCCGCCGGACTGAAAGACGGCGGGTTCTGCCGGGCCGTCTGGTCCGCCGAATCCCTGCGGAAGGAGGCGTTCGGCCGATGATACCGATCCCGCTCGACCGTATTTTCGTGTGGTACTTCGCCACGTGGTTTTTCGTGATTGCGCTGCTGTGGATTTGCGACGAGCTCCGCAAACGCAAGAACACAAGCGATTCCGTTGTGAAGGACCGCCTCTATCTCTGCGGCAAATGCAACCTCACGTTCCTGGCCCGCGACGACCGCGAACACATTGTCCGCTGTCCGCGCTGCCACGAGATGTGCTTCTTCCGTCAGAGCAAGCGCTTTTAGAACCGGATTATTCCTCGTCCAAGTCGGGGAACTGCACCAGATAGAACCGCATGTTGTGCAGGAAGTCCGGCGCGACCGTGATCCCCATGTGCGCTCCGCTCACGTGAATGACACCGTTCCAGCGCACCGGAGATTCCATCCTCGGTCCCCAAGCTCCGGGTTTGTCCGGATTCCGCAGGTCGGCGCGTGCGCTCACGGCGGACACCTTGCCGTCGCCGGAATCGTACCGCACCACGCGCAGACCTCCGTCTTCATCGACCAGCGCGAGCGAGGAGGTCGGCACGGAGTCTCCGATGAAGATCATCTGGAAGACGTCGGAATCCTTCGGATCGGGCGTCGAGAGCATGGACGCGATGCGCTTCGCCGAATTCAGGCATTTCTGAAGGTGTTCCAGCGCGACGTACCGGCGTTCCGTCGCCGTTTTCACGTCCGGCAGCAGCCATTGCAGATCGGCGTCGAAATCCGGATTCGCAAGCCCCCATTTGTACTTGATCCACGTGTTCAGGTCGTACAGATCGACGGCCGCCCCCTGGGCGATGGATTCCTCCTCCGTCTTGCCGGAGATCGTTTCCCGCACGGCGGCGAACTGGGGAAACGGCATCATCTCGTAGTAAGACGGGAAGGTGCCGATCACGGCGGCGGGGTAGAGCGGCGCGCCCGGCTGAAGCCGCAGGCCGTTCACAAGCTCGACCACGGTGTCCAGATACCCGCTGTTCGGTGTCCCGATCTGAATGAGCTTGCCGACGTTTTTCGCGCCGGTCCAGGTGATCGCCGGATCAGGCGCGCTTTCCGCGGGCAGGGGCGTTTCCCCGTACCGCATGTAATATCGCGCGATCAGGCCGCCCATGCTGTGTCCCATCAGGTCGAACCGGACGGGATCCGGCGAGGCGCCGTAGCGGACACGGTATTCCTCGTTCAACTTGGCCTGTTTGGCGCGGATGAACTTTCCGAGCTCGATGGCGTTCTCCGCGATGCTCCGTCGCCAGTCGTAGTAAAACACGAAAAATGTCGGACAGCGGCCGTCTTCCAGATGCTCCTTCGAGCCTTCCTGCACGTACCCCGCCTGCCTGATCGTGTCGACCAGCGGACTGTAGGCGGACATGGAGAACTGAAGTCCGATCAGGCTGACCGAAACGGAGTCCAGCAGGAACGACGCCCGCGTGTTGTTGGAAAGCTCGCGCAGAGGCGTCCCCCAGCTCATCGGCACGGACAGCAGTTTCAGGCTGTCGCGGCCCGGCAGGGTCGGCGAAAACGTTCCCCAGAATTCCTTTCCGGTCGCCGGGTCCTCCAGCCGCGCGCCGAGCAGGCCGTGGATCAGGATCACGGGATTCCGGCGGATTCCCTCGTATGCCAGGGAACGATTGGTCGCCCGGCTGATGATCGTTTCCGTGGGCGTCAGTGCCGACTGGTACGATCCGACCGCGTCCGGCTGGCATGCGCTCAGTACAAGCATAACAAGCAATCCCGCCGCCACAAACAGGATCATTCCGAATAAACGTGCTCGTTTCATGGTATTTCACCTTCCGTTATTTGTTCCTGCTTGCCCAGCAAGCTCTGGTAATCGCCGGATATCCGCTCCAGCGCGGTCAGATACGCTTCGATCTGTTCCCTCGTGCCGCAGATGCTCACGCAGCCCGCCGTTCCGCCGCCTTCGCACGGCATGTCCATCCGCCCGAACGCCAGGAACCCGCGTATCTGAAGGTCGGTCACGGGCGCGATGAAGACCTCCGCATGACGCAGCACGGAAAGCCCGAACGTACCGACGACGTCGTGGAATTCCTTCGGCATGAGGTATTTCGCGTAATAGTAGAAAAGCGGATGGATCATCGAAAGAAGTTCGATCATCTCGTAGGTCTCGCTGCAGCGGTAGCGCGTCTTTTTCAGCCTGCGGTTGAACTCGCGCTGGAACAGGATGAATCCGCCCATTTTGTCGAGGGGCGTCATGTAGTCGGAGGGACGGATGAAGACCAGGCTCAGCTCGCGTTCGAACCGTTGCGGAGGCTTCCCTTCCGCGGTCTGGCCCGGCTCCACGTCGACCGGAAACAGCATTTTTGCGTCGTGCAGCTGAGGCGATTTCGCGAGCCCCCAGAGGATCATGCCGGCGATCGTCGCGGGGCCGCGCATTTCCGCCGCATAGGCCAGATTGATCCGGCGGCGCAGTTCCAGCAGGCCGTCGAACCGGAAGAAAGCCCGGGCGCGGAACAGCCCTTTGTGCGGCGTTTCCTGGATCTCGACCTCGGCCGCGGGAGTCCCCGGAGCGGGGAAACTCATCTTTCCCGCCTCGCCCCATTCCGTTTTCAGTTCGGTCAGGACCTCCTGCATCGCCATTCCATCCACCGGGACATGGTGGTACTGGATCCACAGGTCCGCCTCGCCGAGCCGCGGATGGATTCGCACGAAAACGTTCAGCAGGCCCCAGCCCGGATGACGGTACGTCGTCACGTCCGGCGTTTTCAGGCGTTCCGCATGGATTTCCGCCTCGGTTCCGTGTTCGGAAAGCGACAGGAACGTCACGCAGGATGCGTTCATCATGCGGCGGAGCAGGCGTACGGCCTCCATGCGCTTCGCGAGGTTGGCTGCGTTCAGGTACAGCACGCGCCGCTTGACGATCCGGTACAGTTTCCGGGCGCGCGTGGGATCGGTTCCGCCGTTCAGACGGTTGTGCGTCCGCACGAGGAGGGAAAGGAGCATGTTGATTTCTTTTTCCGACAGCGCCGACGGCGGATACCGGGGGTCAAGCACGATACGGGCGTTTTCCAGCGTGCCGTCCGGGCGGAATTCGACTTCAAGCAGATCGGATTCCGTCAGGCGTTTGCGGTGCAGGCGGAACGTCTTCTGCATGATTGCCCAGTGAAGCTCCCCATGCGCCCGGAGAAATTCTGCGAATCGCGAGAGAAAACGCTCCTTCGCCTCGTCCATGTTCCGCGGCGGCGCATCGGCCGGGTACGGAGTCACGCGGAAGATGCCGAGCATGAATTTGGAGATGTCCCCCTTCATGAAGATCCCGGTGGCCTTCCGCCAGCCGTTTTCGGTCGGTTTCGCACCCAGCAGTTTGCACAGCTGCAGCAGTTTCAGGAAGATCAGAAAGAAGATCGCGTTGAGCGACCACTCGTCGATCAGGCGCGTCATGTGGAACGACACCCACCGACGGATCCGCGATCCGCTGTCTTTTCCGGTTGCCGTTGTCTTTTTCATGCTGGAGGGTTTCTCCCCGACGCTGCCTGATTCTCCGTTTGCGTCCGCCGCCGGAAGCCCGGCGGTCCGTCTCCGAACACAATTCCAACATTAATATACAACTTTTTCTGCTTTGTTCAAGCCGTCTCCGTCTTTTTGTTGCGATCACGTTTTCATAACCCGGTCTTTTGTACGGGGATGCATGGGAAAAAGAATATGCATGTTCTTCCTCAAGTTTCAGTTAAGGAGCTTGTTTTAACTGAAACTTGCGCGTATGCGCGGGAAACGTTTTTTGTCTGTCATCCGGTGGCGTCGGAAAGTCGAAACATGCAGACAAGACACATAGAACGCTGTAGAATCCGTGCGTTCTTTCAGAAAAAAGCCGGTTTTCGTCTTTTTCCGTTCGCATTTTTCTGTCCGTGCGTTATATTAAAATAATCCCATACGTTGGAACCTTCTGTTTTCCGGTGAAGCCAGTGAAACCTTCCTCTCCAGTCCCTGATGATCTGAACAATGACAAAGTGCCCCGTCCGGGCCTCTCCAAAAAAGCAAAATTCTGGATCGGGCTTTCTCTCGCCGTGTGCATCCCCGTGATCATCGGCGTCCTCCTGTGGCTCGCCTACCTCGCACTTTTCCCGAACAATCCGCGCCTCGTCGTAAACAGCGTCCGCCTTGCCGGAAACTCCGGCTACTGGAGCCCCGCCGATCCCGACGAACGCCAGGCGCGCATGGACCGCATCCTCTCAATCCTTCGTATTCAGTCCGGCGAGACTCCGATGTTTTCGGGCAAGAAGGAATATGACCTCGCCGCAATGGCCGCGAAACTTCGTTCGGAGATCCCCGAGCTCGAACGTGCCGACATCCGCCGCGTCCTGCCGGACCAGCTGATCTTCGAACTGCACGAGCGCATCCCCGTCGCGAACCTCGGTGCGAATTTCTACATCGACGATTCCGCGACCGTCCTCGACAAAACCTCCTACTACGACGTTTCCGGTTCGTTGCCCGCGCTTTCCTGCAAGCCGTCGGCCGTCCGCGCCTCGCACGAAGCCGATCCATTCAAACGTGGCGAAATCCTCAACGATTCCTCCATCCGCACCGTTCTTGATTTCCTCCGTCTCACGCGGCTGGAGTATACCGACGTGCACCCGAAGCTAGTCTACATCTCCCAGGACTTCATCCAGTGCGACCTCCTCTACAGAAACGATCCGGGGGCGTTCACCATCCTGATTCCCCTTCGGGTTCGCGAGGAACAGCTTCGTGACGATATTTTCGGGCGGCTTCTCCCCAAACTGGAATCCTCCGTCCGGAATCATGATGAGGAACGGTCTCTGGACCTCCGGTTCAAGGACCGCATCATCGCGAAGAAACGCGGCTGATTTCCGGCTGAGTGGGCTCGTTTTTCCATCTTGTCGTCTCCCCCTTTTACGATCATTTTCTGTTTTTTCGTTCCGCGGTCTTTGAAAAAACGGTTTGATATGCTATATTGTTGCACAGGATACCGTTGACGTTGCAAAACGTACTCGTTTATCCGTGGTCCCCGCCTCAAAATGAGCTTACAACCCAACCTGTAGTGAGGAACGTATGAAAATTGCAGTCTGCGGAGCCGGAGCCGCCGGATCCTACGCCGTGAAACGCCTTCGTCTCAACCTCCCCGAAGCCGAAATCCTGCTCTTCGATGCCGCACCCGTCGGGTTCTACGCGAAAATGCGTCTCCCCGAATACCTCGCGGGCACGCTCCCGCGCGAAAAGCTCATCCTCTCCTCGCCGGAACAGATGGCGGACTGGGGCGCGGAGCTTCACCTCGGCGAGCCCGTGACGGCCATTGATCCCGCCTCGCACAAGCTCACGACCGTCGCCGGGGAGTATGCCTGGGACATCCTCGTGCTGGCAGTCGGCGCGCATGCGTTCGTGCCGCCGATTCCAGGTCTGGCAGCAAGCTCGTGCGTGCATGTCCTCCGCGAGCTTCCGGACGCCGATGCCCTGGTCGCGCTCTGCGAACCGGGGAAAAGCGCCGCGGTCATCGGCGGCGGCCTGCTCGGACTGGAAGCCGCCTGGTCGCTCCACAAACGCGGGCTTTCCGTTTCCATCATCGAGACCGCGCCGCGTCTGCTCCCGCTTCAGATGAACGAGGAGGAATCCGCCGCGCTTCTCTCCAATTTCACGAACGCCGGATTCACGGTCTACACCGGCGCGGCGGTTGACCGTTTCGACGAGGCGTCCGCCCAGCTTTTCCTCAAGGACGGCACTGCGGTTCCCGCCTCGCTCGTGCTCGTTTCCGCCGGGATCCGCGCCAACCTCGAACTTGCGAAAAACGCCGGGCTCGCCTGCAACCGCGGGATCGTCGTGGACGCCGCGCTCCGGATCTCCGCGCCGGACGTCTATGCCGTCGGCGACTGCGCCGAGCTGAACGGCGTGATCACCGGCCTCTGGCTCGCATCGAAGGACCAGGGCGAGGCCGTCGCGGACATCATCGCGGGCAAGATCGCCGAGATGCCGCCGAAGACCTACCGCCCCAAGCCCAAACTCCCCGCATTCTGAACATAAGCCGCAACCGTTTTCTCCCTCATTCCCGCAGAAAGCCTCTCCCCATGGCCGTCGAAATCGAACGTAAATTCCTCGTTAAAGACCTTTCCTGGAAAGATTCCGCAACCTCGTTCAAGGAATTCCAGCAGGGGTATTTCCCCACCGGCGACGGCGTGACTGTCCGCGCACGCATCGCGGGCGACAAAGCCCGCCTCACGATCAAGGGCCCTGTCTCCGGCATCTCCCGCGCCGAGTTCGAGTACCCCATCCCCGTGGCGGACGCGGTCACGTTCCTTTCCAGTTTCTGCGCCAAGCCCGTCATCCTCAAACGCCGCTGGTATGTGCCGTTCGGCGGGTTCACCTGGGAGGTCGACGAATTCGCCGGGCAGAACGCGGGCCTGATCGTGGCAGAGATTGAACTTGATTCTCCCGACCGCGAGTTTCCGGCTCCTCCGTGGCTCGGACGTGAAGTCTCGCACGAACCGAGATTCCGCAATTCTCGCCTCGTCCGGCATCCGTACTCGGAATGGACCGACGAGGAAAAGCGGTAATTCGAGCTCAAAAACATCTTTTTCGAAAAAAAAGAAACATTCCGTTTGACATTGGTGTTTTGGTGTGCTATTTTAATAGTACACCGCGAAACAATCACACCTTAACACCAACGGAGTTTTTTCCAAACCATGAATGTTTCCGAACTGACCTTGAACTTCTCATCGGGGGTCCCGATCTACCGGCAGATCGTCCAGCTGCTCTCCGGGAAGATTCTCTCCGGGACACTCACGCCGGGCGAAAAGATCCCGTCAATCCGCGACGTGACCGCGGAGTTGAACGTGAACCCGAACACGGTGGCGAAGGCGTACCGCGAACTGGAACTCGCCGGGCTCATCGAAACGCGCCGCGGCATGGGTTGTTTCGTCGCCGAGCGTGACGATGCCCGCCGCACCCTCACCGACGAGGAAAAACGGCGCCACCTGGATACTCTCTTCGCTTCGCTGGTTACGTCCGCCGGGATGTTCGGCATCTCGGAACAGGACATTTCCGACTACCTGACCGCGAAACACGCCGCCAATACGAAAAACATCAAATGAATGAAAGGTCTTCTTCCATGATTTCTTCCGATACCATGATCTCCGGCGCGCCCGCGCCCGTCAAGTCCGAATCTACTGTTTCCTCCGTCAGCAGAATGCTGAAAAACTCGCTCCTGATCTCCGTCCGCGACTCCGTCCTGCTCAACCTCGCCTCCGTGAACCTTCTGCTCCAGGTGTTCTACATCGGACTGTTCCTCGGCGGCTTCTTTCTCTATCCCGCTCTGATGGGGCAGCCGTGCCACACACAGGCGGAGTTCAATGCATTCTACAACCAGCAGGGGAACAAGGCCATATTGATCGTTGTTGCGCTGACTCTCCAGTTCTTCGGCACGTTCATTTCGAATTTCCTGCTGCTCACGCTGGACAGCGAGATCATCCGTGTATGGAATGGCCAGAAAGCCGAGTTTAGACGCGGCTGGCGCACCGCCGCCTCCCACTTCTGGAGTTTGGTGACATGGTCCCTGCTGATCACCCCGGTGAACATTGCGTGGGTTGTCTCCATGTGCATTGTGATCCCGGTGCTGACGCGCGACAAGACCGTCAACCCGTTCAGGATGCTCTGGCGTTCCATCCTGCTCCTGCTGAAGATATGGAAGGAATTCCTGCTCGGGATTGTCGGCATGATGGTGATCCTGTACTGGCTTTTCTGCCTCGTTTTCGGTTCCAACGCGATTTTCACGTTCATCTCCAGGCAGTGTCCGCCGCTCATCGCATGGATTCTGCTCTCGATCGGCATCATCTTCTCGCTGCTCGCACTGTGTTTCTGCTATCTTTTCTGCAACTGCTACCTCTGCGGACAGTATATCAAGGCCAGCGAGGGCGTGGAGCCGGAGCCTGAAGCCGCCGAACTCGCCTGAACCCGAAACATTTCCGGCAATCAATCAACTGCACGAGGATTCCTCTCCGTTTCGCACAGTCAAGAAGAACTTTTTTCGAAAAAAAAAGACATTTCTGCTTGACAATGCGCGGGAAACGTGGTTTAGTAGTGTAGCATAACATAACAAACATAAAAGGAATTTGATCATGAATAAGAATACCGTCATCCTGCCCGTCGTCCTCATCCTGGCCGCCGCACTCGTCGTCGGGGGATTCATCCTCCTGAAGAATCACAAGGACACGGTCGCGCCGACCCCGGTCGCGGTCGTCGAAGAACCCGTCGTCGAAGAACCCGAACCCGTCGTCGAGGAACCCGCTCCGCAGCCGCGCCGCCAGCGTCAGAGACGCGACCTCAACTCCAGCATCAACACCATGAACCCGATGCAGGGACAGAACATGCCCACCCGCGAAGAGGCGGTCAATGCCGCCCGTGACATCCTCGCCTCCTACCGGGAAGCGTCTCCGCAGGAAAAACAGCAGATGGCCATGGTCATGAACATCGCCGCGGGGTTCATGAACGGCATCTCGCAGAACGCCGGCCAGTTCATCCAGCAGATGAGCCCGGAACAGCGCGACCGCCTCGTCAACTCCGCCGGGACCTCGCTTGAACTTCTCTCCGCCGTGCAGGAGGAGATGATGTATGACATAACGCCCGAAGAGGCACAGGTGTTCGGCGGCGTGTTCCAGTCCATGCGCAACCTCAACGAATCCCTGCTGAACTCCGCGACCTTCTGAGCTGACGAAAATAGGATACAGTCCCCATGGAAAAGAAAAATACCATTCTCGTCGCCGTCTGCGGCGTCATCCTCGCCGCCTTCCTGACGGTCGCCACGATCAAGATCCTCCAGAATACCAGTACGCCCCCGCCTGCGGAAGAAGAGACCGTGGCCGAGGCCGAGCCGCCCGCTCCCGAACGCCGTCACGGCCCGCGAGTCCGCCGTAAAGTCGACATCGGCTCCACGTTCTCCGGCATGGCGCCCGTTCAGCAGAACAACGCCGCGAACAACGAAGGCGAACACAAGGAGCTTCACGAGCAGACGCCGGAGGAGGCCGTCGAATCCGCCTGGCAGGCGCTCGACACCTACCGCGAACAGTCCGAGGAGGACAAGAACAAGACGAAGTTCGCGCTCGGCATCGTGAACGTCATCCTCAACGCCGTCACAGCCAACGCGGGCCAGCTCGCAGCCGGGATGAACGACCAGCAGCGCGCCGACGCCGTCATGCGCGCTCAATCCTCCCTGCAGAACATCTATGCGATCGAACAGGAAGTCGTCCCGGACATGAACGAGGACGAGCGGCAGGCGCTCGGCGGCACGATCCAGGCCATCCACAACCTGAGCGCGACCTTCCTGAACGAGCTCCAGTAACTCGCCGGAACACGGCGTAAAACTCCGTATTTCCGCACCCGGCTTCGGCCATCGCGAAAATCACGAGCCGGGATATTCGTATTTCGCCGCAAAATCCGACTTTTTGACAGAAAACCGCTTGATTTTTTACAAAACCGGAGTATAGTATTATCACGCAATTTGATTTGCGTCTTGGCAGTGCTCCCGTAGCTCAACTGGATAGAGCGTCTGACTACGGATCAGAAGGTTGGGGGTTCAAATCCCTCCGGGTGCACCAATTTTGACCTCAGAATCACCATTTTTCATACATCGTGAAACATGGTGATTTTTTGTGTTTCGTGACACGAATCGTGGAAAAACCAAAAAAACGGGCGGAATGCCGCCGCACGGTCCAAGATGCGGCAGCGCCCGCCCGAAGGAATTCAGCGAGATCAGCGGATCAGCCGAGGTGATGCTTCAGCGTCTCGACCCACGCGCCGATGCGCGACGAGGTCTTTTCTGACTCGTTGTTGTCGTCGAGCGCGAGGCCGCAGAAGAGCTTGTTCTCCTCCGCGACGGACGAACTGTGACCGTAACCTTCCGCCGAGGTCTGCCCGATCAGCAGGGCGCCGCGGTCTTTCGCCTTCTTCGCGAGGATGCCCATCGCGTCGCAATAGGTGTCGGCGAATCCGCTCTGGTCGCCAAGTCCGAAGACCGCCACGAGCTTCCCTTTGAGGTCGGCCTGTTCGAGAAGGCCGATCTTCGCGGCCCAGTCGTCCTGAAGCTCGCCGAGTCCCCAGGTGGAACTCCCAAGGATCAGCAGGTCGGCCTTGAAATCCTCCGCCGATGCGTTTGCGATGTTGACCGCCGTGACGCCGAACGCCGCCGCGATCTCGGCGGCCGCGCTTTCCGTTGCGCCGGTCGTACTTCCGAAGATGATTTTTACGTTTGCCATTTACATGACTCCTATTGTTGTGTTGAGGGTGGATATATGTTCCAGAAAAGTCCGCGTATCGCCGCAGACGTTCAAGACACGTTCGGCCGCCGCCTCGATCCTCCGGTACAGCGTCATCCGCGCGACGGATTCCTCCGCATCGCCGTAGACCGCCCAGCGGGCGTGCTCCACCGGTGTCCGAGGGAGATTCGCCATAAACCCCGCCACGTCCTTTGCCGGGTAGCCCAGGAAGACGCCGACTTCGTGCGGCAAATCCTGTCCGGGCTGAAAGCGTCGTTGAAGCTCGGCCAGCAATTTACGGAAATCCGCATCGACCGGATAGCCGCATCGTGTAAGGATTGCGCGGTTCGCCGGATCACGAAGCGCTTTTTCCATGGCTTCTGCGTGATAGAACAGCACCAGCGAACTCTCGCGTTCCACACGCAGTTCGATGTAGTCCAGTTCCAAGATGTTGAGGATGTCGCGCCTGTGCAGGCACACGGGCTCGCCCGACGACGTTTCCTCCGTAAAACAGCGCCTCACGCGGAGCAGTTCGCCTGGTTTCACGCCGTGCCGGACAGCGGCGGTCTTCAGCAGGAGAAAACGCAGGAGATTTTTCCGGTGATTGCAACAGCTTGTTGATGGCATAACTTTGTTTAACCTAACTTTCAAAAACAAAACGCCGTTCCACGGGGCTCGACGTAAGATTCGGAGAAAAGACAAGTCCCGGAACCACCCTGCAAATCCGGTTGGGAAACCGGATCCGCACCTGCATACCCTAACCAGCGCACCCGTTGAAACCGAGCTGAAACCCGAACTCGGACGGGACGCCGGACCCTTTTTCACATTCTCCCATTTTGGAAACGGCGGACCTGCACCGATACGCCGCGGAATGGTTCCGGGACTTTTATGTCCTGTAACTACTATATCACGTTTTTTGGAGATTACAAGTTAGTTTTAACTAAGTTTTGTTTTTTTTCGTGTTTTTTTTGATTTTTACCTCAAAAAATAGCCCGAGATGTTTCTTTGCCCGTTTTTTCATCCGCGGAGTTGTTTTTCAGGGAAAAGATGCTATATTGTTTCAGCAAAAAAGGGGTGAGCAATTGTGTTTCAAAAAAGGAGTGAGATGAACACGGCAACGAACAGACACGCAGCGATTCAGGCGGCGTACAGGCAGCTGGGCAGATCCGGCAATCTGTACGACGGGATCATCACGCGGTCCACGTTGACCGGGAAGCTGGTCGACAGCGTGGTGTGGGGGCTGAACGGGGAGCTCGCCGCGAAATGGATCGACGATGCGCTGTCGCCGGTCCCGGACGGATTCACAGGCAGGCTGTTGGAGGTTCCCGTCGGGACCGGCATCCTTACGATGCCGCTCTATCGCTCCATGCCGGATGCGGACATCACCTGTCTGGACTGTTCCGCGGACATGATGCGCCTCGCCGAACGGCGGGCGGAGGCGATGAAGCTCTCCAATATTACGTTTCTGCAGGGCGATGTGGGCAAACTTCCGTTCGGGGACGGGAGCTTCGACATCGTTCTTTCCTTGAACGGATTCCACGCGTTTCCGGACAAGGACGCCGCGTTCCGGGAGACCTGCCGCGTGCTGAAGAAGGGCGGGATCTTCTGCGGCTGCTTCTACCTCGCGGGAGAGTTCCCGCGCACGGACTTCTTCGTCCGGAACTTCTATGTGCCGAAAGGGTTCTTCACGCCGCCGTTCGAGACGAAAACAAGCCTGGAATCTCGCCTGCGTGATCTGTATGACGAAGTCATCGTCAGCACAGTCAATGCCGAGGGGATCTTCCGTTGCAGGAAATGAGGATCATCCGGGCATGAAGGTCCACGAATTCGGAACAAAACACGCAAAAACGTTCGCCATGTTCCCATGCACGGCGGAACCGTGGTGGGCGTTCCGCAAATCCGCCGAAGCGATCGCGGAACATTATCACGTTTTCCTGTTCATGCCGGACGGACACGACGAATCGGGCACGGACTTCGTCTCTATCGAAAAGACCGTAGAGGACGCCGCACGCTGGCTGCGGGAGAAAGGCATCCGGCGTCTGGATGCCGCGTACGGCGTTTCCATGGGCGGCGCGTGCGTGCTCCGGTTCCTTGCCACGCAGAGCATCCCGGTGGAAAAAGCTGTCATCGACGCGGGCATCACGCCGTATCCGTACCCGGACTGGATTTGTCGCCTGATCGCGCTCCGAGATTTCCTGTTCGTGTTTCCGGCGGTCAAAACCCTCTGGCTGATGAAGAAGCTGATGCCGCCGGAACGATGGACGCCCGAAGGCGAGGATCCGGAGGCGCATTACAGGCGGATCCTCGAGTTCGAGAAGAAGCATTATTCCGCGAAGACCATCTACAATGTCTTCTGGTCGGCGAACAACTATTCCATGCCGGACTCGGCGCCGCGTGTCGATACGCGGATCGAATACTGGTACGGGGAGCAGGAGAAGAACGCCCGGAAAAACGATCTGGCCTGCGTCCGCAAGGCGTTTCCTCAGACCGTGCCGAGGGAGTTCAAAGGACTTGCCCATGCGGAACTGGTGCTGATGCTCCCGGAACGCTTCCAACGGGAAAACATGCGTTTTTTGAGGAGCGATGAACAGAAAAACGAGACTTTCGAGGAGAGACCATGACGAAAAAGATATGGGACATCTATGCGCCGGTGTATGAGCTGGCCATGCGCCCGGAACGCAGGACGTATCAATATCTGTACGATCGCATCCGCACGGTCATTCGCGGAAAAGAAGTATTGGAGATCGCGACGGGGCCCGGACTGCTGGCACGGCATGTGGCGTCGGCGGCGGCGCGGATGGTCGCGACGGATTTTTCCGAAAAGATGATCGCCGAGGCGAAAAAAAAGAATTGTCCGGACAATCTGAGCTTCGAAGTCGCGAATGCGACGGCGCTACCCTACGGCGACAACTCGTTCGACGCGGTCCTGATCGCCAACGCTCTGCATGTGATGCCGACCCCGGAAAAGGCGTTGAGGGAGATCGACCGCGTTCTGCGTCCGGGCGGCATCCTGATCGCGCCGAATTTCGTGAACCACGGGACCGGATTCGGGGGGCGGTTCTGGACGGGCGTGCTGAAACTTGCCGGGATCCGGTTCGAGCACCAGTGGACGGGGGAAGAATATCTGAACTGGCTGGAAGCCAACGGCTGGCGTATTGTCTTCTCGAGGGAACTGTCCGCCAGGATCACGATGATGTACGTTGAGTGCGAAAGAAAAACGGAAGGATAACGGTTTCAGCGTTTTTTGCAGGAAAAGTTTGCGTGAAAGCATTGTTTTTTCGAAAAAATATGCTATATTGTTTGCAGAAAAAGGAGAACAAACATCCGGTTTCGCCGGGCATGATGTGCTTCCGGGGACAGAAACGGCAGAAAAATAGAGGTTGAGGGAAAAGGGATCGACCGGCGGGAGGCCGGTCAAAACACTTTTCAATTCAGCTTCAGCCGTGAGGGACATTCTGTTCCGGCGGAGTGCATCCGCCCGTCCGTGCCGCGGAACAAACAAAAGGGTCGAGAATGAAATCTCTGAACTGCCCGCGCGGGAATTCCGCGCTGAAGGAGCTGCTGTCCGCGTATCGCGAACAGCTGAGCATCCCGTCATTTTCCGGCGTCCTGGAGCTGGTGCATGCCATGCCGGGCCGCGTCCGCCTGCGTATTCCGAGTCTGCGTCACAGGGTGTCCGAGGCCGAACTCTTCCGCCGCCGTCTCGCCGGACTTGAGGGGATCGAACAGGTCTCCGTCAATGTCTTCCTCGGTACGGTCCTGATCCTCTACAATCCGGCGGTCCTGACGCCGATGGTGATCGTGTCCGCCGCGACGCATTGTTTCGAGTTCGAGCAGCTTCGCCGTGCGCATCAGTCCGTGCTGGGGACCGGCGTGAAAAATATCCGGTTCGCGCTGGACCAGGCTCTGCTCCGCAATACGCACGGATTCGTCGATCTGCGATCCGCGATGACGCTGCTTCTGCTCGTCGTCCTGATCCGGGGACTGCTCGGACGCGGTTCCTCAGCGTTCAATCCTCTGAGCGTCGTCTGGTGGCTGTTCCAGGCCATCGACCGATGAACGGGAAACGGAGCTCCGTTCATGTTGAACAATCCGTTGTTTTGCCTGTGGCTCTCCTGCGTGAAAAAAATCAGGCCCGTTCACAGCCTGCCGGGCAGACTCCGCGTGCAGATCTACGGCGTCCGGCAGTATCCCGACCTGGCGAAGGAATACATGCAACCCTTGCAGGACGAGATCCTGCGTCTGCCGGGCGTTCAATCCGTTTCACTGAACGTCCTGACCGGGAACCTGCTGCTGACCTACGATGTCCGGGCGACTTCGGAACAGATCATCCTGGAACGTCTGAACGAGGCGTGGGCTTCCCTCATGGAGTATTTCCGCAAAGCCGACCGGCCGGAAATGGTCGCGCCGGGAGCAATAGCGGACAGGCTCAATCGCGTGTGGCGGAATTGCCTCAAGCAGCCGGAATAAACATTCTTTCAGCATAAAAAAGAGGAGAAAAAATGGTATTCACGAACAATCGGAAACGCCCGCTCCTGAAATGCGGCTTCGCGCACAGGATGCGCGGACGTGTACGGATCACCTGCCGCGCCGTGCGGTATCTCCGGCAGGAACAGGACGACCTGGAGGCGCATTTCTCCGAACTGCGCGGTGTGCAGTCCCTGCGGATGAACTGCGCAGCGTCGTCCGTCATCCTCTATTACGACCCGGAGCGCACCAATGACGAAGCGCTGCTGGAGTCCGTGGAGCACATCATCGGGATGCACTCGCTGAACGCGCTTCAGCAGGAACGCGAGGAACGCAGCATGCTGGCCGTGCAGGAGCGCGACCTGCATGAGGAAGGACTTCAGACGATGCTCATGCGGAGCATCAGCGCGGGCGGCCTGCTCCTGACCTCGTGGATTTCACGTGCGGCCGTCCCGGCCACGATCACGGGCCGCATTTTCGGCATGACCGGATTCGGCGCGCTGCTTCTGGCATTCCCCCTGTTCAAAAGCGGATTACGCGCGCTGAGAAAGACGTTCCTCCCGAACGCCGACACACTGAGCGCGATGGCGGTGCTTTCGAGCGTGCTGGCCGGCAAAAGCGCCTCGGCGCTGACCGTACTGCTGCTGCATGACGCCGCTGAGGCCATGACCGTGTACACGATGGACCGCACGAGAAACGCCATCCGGGACATGCTCTCCGTGGACAATCATGAGGAAGTCTGGCGGCTGAAATCGGACGAGCCGGATTCCCCGCTGGAGCGCATCCACGTCTCCGAGCTCAGGAAGAACGACCTGATCGTGATCCATACGGGCGAAAAGATCTGCGCGGACGGAATCATCCTGTCCGGTCGCGCGACGATCAACCAGGCCCCGATCACGGGTGAATTCGAGTCCGTCCTGCGCGAAAAGGGCGGCAGGATTTTTGCCGGGACCGTGGTCGTGGAGGGCACGGTCACGGCGCGCGTGGAATCCGTGGGCGATCAGACCGCCGTTTCGCGGATCATCCACATGGTCGAGGACGCCGCCGGAAAGAAGGCCGCCATTCAGACTTACGCCGACAAATTCTCCTCGGCGCTGGTGCCCGTCAACATCCTGCTCGCCGGAGTCGTCTACATGGCGACCCGCGACATCGGACGCGCGCTGAACATGCTCATCATCGACTATTCCTGCGGCATCCGGCTTTCCACGGCCGCGGCGCTGTCCGCGGCGATCAGCACGGCGGCGCGCGAAGGCGTGCTGATCAAGGGCGGCGGCTCCATCGAAGCGCTGACCGAGGCCGACACGCTGATTTTGGACAAGACCGGGACGCTCACCGAGGGAAAACCGCGCGTGGAAAGCGTCATGACCGTCTCGGAACGCTATTCGCGCATCGACGTCATCCGGTACGCCGCGGCCGCCGAGGAAACGTCCAAGCATCCGATGGCGGCGGCGATCCTGTCGCACCTTCAGATTTCCGGCGGCTCCATTCCGCTTCACACGGAGATTCAGACCGTCGTAGGGCGCGGCGTTTACACGGATGTGGACGGACACCGCATCCGCGTCGGGAGCAAGCGCTTCCTCAACGAATGCGGCATCCATACGCATCCGATGCGGGATCAGGCGTCGAAACTCTTCGCCAACGGCGAAAGCGTCATCTTCGTGGCGCGCGACGAAGAGATCATCGGCCTGATCGGAATCCGCGATCCGCTCCGCGAAAACATGAAAAAGGCGCTGAACAGGCTCCGTTACGCGGGCGTCGACGACATCGTCCTGCTGACCGGCGACCTGGAACAGCAGGCGGACGTGGTGGCGCACCGGCTCGGGCTCGACAGTTTCGAATCCGAACTGCTCCCCGAAGACAAGGCGCGGGCCGTGCTCCGTCTCCAGTCGCGCGGCAGCAAGGTCGTGATGGTCGGCGACGGCATCAACGACGCGCCGGGTCTCGCCTATGCCGATGTCGGCGTCGCGCTCGGCAAGACCCGCACGGACGTCGCCATGGAGGCCGCCGACATCACCATCGCGGGCGACAACGCCCTCATGCTGTCCGGCGTCTACGGGCTGGCGCACCACACCATGAACATCATCAAGCAGAACTTCATCGTGTCGATCGGCATCAACACCGCCGGCCTGCTCTTCGGCGGGCTCGGCGTCCTCCCCGTCATCGCCGGAGCCGTGATGCACAACGCCAGCACCATCCTCGTCGTCGGAAACTCCCTGCGGATCTTCTTCTATGACATGCACGAACCGATGAAGCACACATAAACTGAAATCGCAACGCGGAACGGTCTCCTTCGGGATGCTGTTCCGCAATCACAATATCCAACCAACCCTAACACCAAACAAGGAGTTGCAAAATGGCTATCACATCGGAACATCTGGTCGGCGCGGCAGTCGGCGTCGGCGTGGCGGCGGTCGGGTTCTACCTCTACCAGAAAAACCAGGACAAGATCAACGAGTTCCTGCGCACGCACGGGCTCGACATCCCCGTCAGCGACAAACAGCCGATCGAGTCCATGAACATCGAGGATCTCGCGACGCTCAAGGAACGCATCGAGGACCTGATCGCCGAACGCGAACTGGCCGCGAAACAGGCCGCCGCGGAAGCGGCTTCGGCTCCGGCCGAGCCTGAGTCAGCACAGGCTTGACGCCGCACGGAAAAACAATCATAACCCGCCGCTTCCGTCCGGGGGCGGCGGGCCGTGACTTCAAGCAATCAAAAAAGGGAAAAGATGATGAGTGCGAAGCACCAGTTGACCGAAAGTCTGGAAGACTACCTCGAGGCGATCGCGGAACTGATTGAACTTGAGGGGCACGCCCATGCCAAGGAGATCGCGGCGAAACTGAACGTGAAAATGCCGTCCGTGACCGGCGCGCTCCGTCAGCTCGAAAAGATGGGGTTCATCGTGTACAACACACATTATCCGGTCCAGCTCACGGCGAAGGGCCGCCTGATCGCCCGCGACGTGATACGCCGTCACGGCATCCTGAAACGGTTCTTTTCCGAAATCCTCGGCCTGCCGCAGGACAAGGCTTCGGAAACGGCGTGCCGTCTGGAGCACATCGTGGACGCGGACACCATCCGCAGGTTCGTGCTTTTTTCCGAAGCCATCGGCAAGCGCACCGATGCTCACGCGCTGCAGGTCTATCTGACCGAGGCACTGGCGCAACCCGGATTCAAGGTCCTTTCCGAGTGCGTCCCCGGCGAAAAGGCCGTCGCGGAGAAGTTCGGGCGTAATATTGAATCGGAAGTAAAAACGCCACTCAAGACAGGCGATGAAATGACCGTGGAGGGATTCTCGCTTGACCGGTCCACCGTCCGCGTGACCGTATCAGGCAACACATTTGATGTGCCGACCTCGCTTGCGGAAAACATCTGGGTCCGGTCTCACAAAAAACCGAAAACGCTGTCATAACGCAGGATAATCCGGCTGATACATGCCGAGTCAAAAAAAACGGGAGAACGACAAATGGGAAACGAACACAGGACATCCCTGCTGACAAGTATCTTTTCCAACTGCGCCCATCCGCGCGGTGCGATGGGACGCGTGATGCTCTCGATGATGAACTTCGGGCATGCGCCGCTGACGAACTGGGGACTGGGGTGCATTCCGTTTCAGGACGGGTGGACGATTCTCGACGTGGGCTGCGGAGGCGGACGCACGCTTCAGCGTCTGCTCAAGCGGAGCAAAGGCGCCGTCGTGCATGGCATCGACATCTCCGAAGAAAGCGTGGCGAAAGCGCGCAAGGTGAATGCCGGCCTGCTCAATTCTCGCGTATTCGTACGGCAAGGCTCAGCCGCGGAGCTTCCTTACAATGACGGGACATTCGACCTGGTGACGGCGGTGGAGACGGTCTATTTCTGGCCGACGCTGCCTCAGTGCCTCCAGGAAGTAAAACGGGTGTTGAAACCGGGCGGACTGTTCGCGATCCTCCTTGAGATCACGTCCGCCGATTCCGTCTGGACGCGTGTCGTCGAGGGTATGACCCCGTACTCTCCCGAGCAGCTGAAAGAATTCCTGGAACAGGCAGGCTTCTTCGACGTGTCGTTCCGCCGCAAAAACAGCTGCCTTTTGAGCTTGTGCCGCACCCCGTGTCTTTCCAATCCGGGTACATCCTTTTGAACGGGGGAAAAGCTTTTTTCGTTTTTGATGAAGGGAATCTCTATTCAATCAGGAAGGTCATGCCGGATCGGCATGTTGGGGTCATTATTTGCCTGATGTGTGGCGCGGATCCAGGGCGTCGCGCAGGGCGTCGCCTGTCATGTTGAGCGCGAGCACGAGCACGAACATGAATCCGGTGGCGGCGGCGATCTCCCACCACGCGCCGCGCCAGAAAAGCGACTGTCCGTTGGAAATCATCAGTCCCCAGCTCGGCTCAAACTTCACGCCGAGGCCGAGATAGCTCACGATCACCTCGGTCATCACCGCGGACGCGAACCGCATGGTGAAGTACACGATCACGAGGTGCATCAGGTTCGGCAGGATGTGGCGGAGCAGAATGCCCCGGTCGTTCACGCCGAGCGAACGGGCGGCGGTCACGTAGGGACGCGTCTTCAGGCGGAGCGTTTCCGCGCGCACCACGCGGCAGAGCTGCACCCAGCCGGTGAGGCCGATCCCGAGGTAAACGGCCATCATGCCCGGCTCCGTGTTCATGGCGCGGCTGAACGCCTGAAACGCGGCTTCGAGCGGCGCGCTGAGGAAGCCCTTCGAGACGAGCAGGGCGAACGCCAGAATGAACAACAATGAGGGAATGGACGCGAACGTGCTGTAAATCCATAAGACAACCGCGTCCGTCTTACCGCCGTAATACCCGCCGATCAGCCCCAGTGCGACGCCGACTACCGACGAGATCAGCGAGGCCACGATACCGACTTTCACAGCGGTGCGCGTGGCGAAGACCGCCCGAAGCAGCACGTCGCGGCCGAGGTAGTCTGTCCCGAGGATGTGCCCCTTCATCGGGGCGTGGTTGCGGAGTTCGGGATTCTGAACTTGGTAAATGGGGGTCGTGCCGGTTTTATTGCAGTATATGGCGTAGCATTCCGAGCCGAGCGCGAAAACGAAGAACAACGCGCAGATCAGGATCGGCACGCGGGCGTAGCGGATCGCCCAGAGACGCGACCATGCGCCGGGCTCACGGCGTACTTCGTTTTCCTTAGGATGAACGTCTTCTTCGCTCATGGCCGTTTATCCTTTTCCGCGTTCGATTCCTGTTCGCGTTTCCTGCGGGCGAGCAGCACCTGCAGAAGTCCGATTTCCGCCGGAGTCATGCCGTCGATGCGCGATGCCTGCGCGAGCGTGGCGGGCCGGATGCGTGCGAGTTTGAGGCGGGTCTCGTTTTTGAGGCCGGGGAGAGTTGAATAATCTATGTCGGAGGGAATCGCCCACGCCTCAAGCCCGTGCAGATGCCGGATGGAGTCCTCCTCCTGCCGCAGATACCCCTCGTAATGCGCCTGCACCGCGAGCTCGCGGACGGCGCGGCGGTCGGTGCGATCGTTCAGGTCAAGGCCGATCAGTTCCGGCTCGAAGGGCAACTCATTCAGGTTCAGGTCGCCCTGCGCGATGCGAAGACGTTCCCACGCGGACCCGCCTCCCGGCATGGATGCGGCGCGTGCGGCGGCTTCGAGTTCGAGCAGACGGTTTTCGTAGCGCGTGAACTTGTCGAAATCCGCGTCGGAAAGCAATCCGAGTTCATGGGCTTTCCGGCACAATCTGAGGTCGGCGTTGTCCTGCCTCAGCCTCAACCGGTATTCCGCGCGGCTGGTGAACATCCGGTACGGCTCCCTGATCTCCTTCGTCACCAGGTCGTCCGCCATCACGCCCAGATACGCTTCGTCGCGTCCGAACGCTACGCCGTCCAGCCCGGCGGCAAACCGCGCGGCGTTCAGTCCGGCGGCGAGCCCCTGCGCGGCGGCCTCCTCGTATCCGCTCGTGCCGTTGATCTGCCCTGCGTGGTACAGCCCTCGCCAGGCGCGCACGGCGAACGTGCGGTCCATCTGGGCGGGTTCGACATAATCGTATTCAATGGCGTAGGCGTAGCGCAGAAAGCGGACGTGTTCGAGGCCGGGGATGGAACGCAGCATGCCCTCCTGCACTTCGGGCGGCAGACTGGTCGAAATCCCGTTCACGTAGTATTCGTCGGTGGCCTCGCCCTCGGGTTCCAGGTAGATGAGGTGGCGTTCGTGGTCGGGGAACCGCACGACCTTGTCCTCGAACGAGGGGCAGTAGCGCGTGCCGATGCCCTCGATCAGGCCGTTGTACATCGGGGCTTTGTCGAGGTTGGCGCGAACGAGGTCGGCCGTGGCGGTGGTGGTCCACGTGATGCGGCAGTCCAGGTTGTGTTCGCTCACCTGCGGCGTGACGTCCTCAATGCCGAAATGCGAGAAATGTTCCTCCAGGTCGGTGTCCGACGGCTGAACGTCCATGCGGCTGAAATCCACGGAACTGCCGAGCACGCGCGGCGGCGTGCCGGTCTTGAGGCGGCCCATCTTCAGTCCAAGGCGGTCGCGGATGGCTTCCGGCAGCAGGTCCGAGGCGGGATCGCCGGAACGCCCCCCGGAGAAATGCGTGAGCCCGTAGTGAAGCAGGCCGTGCAGGAACGTCCCCGTCGCCACGACGACGGCTTTGCATTTGTATGTGTTTCCGAGGCGCGTGACGACTCCCGCGACGGCATCGCCGTCCGTGACGAAATCGACCGCCTCCTCCTGGCGGATCGTGAGGTTCGGCGTCAGCTCGAGCATGTGCTTCATCGCGCGCTGATAGCAGGTCTTGTCGCACTGGGCGCGCGGGGACCATACGGCGGGGCCCTTCGCCCGGTTGAGCATGCGGAACTGGATGGACGCGGCGTCGGCGATCTTTCCCATGAGGCCGCCGAGGGCGTCGATCTCGCGCACGAGGTGTCCCTTCGCGATGCCGCCGATGCACGGATTGCAGCTCATCTGCGCGATGTGATCCAGATTCATGGTGAGCATCAGGGTCGGCGCGCCGAGCCGCGCGGAGGCCGCCGCGGCTTCACAGGCGGCATGACCTCCGCCGATCACGATGACGTCAAACGAGTTTTCCATAGATCCGGATCCGGTTATAAAACATAGTCCAGCATACAATATACAGCATAATCCCCGTTTTTTCATCTTTTTCATTCGATTTTTTTCTGTTTTTGTGCTATATTACCCCTGCGGACGACGCAACACCGCCCGCTTCCTCACGTTCACGGCTCAACAAGGCTTCTCAAACATGAATCCGAAATCCGACGATACATCCCGCCCCGCCGCTTCCGGCAAGGCGAAACCGTTCTTTCCGCCCGGAAGCACCGGCGCAAGCACGATGCGTCTCCGCGCTGAACTCCAGCACGAGGAGGCGAAGATGCGCATTTTCAAGATATTCATGGTGCTGTTCGTGCTCTGCGTCGGGGCGTTCCTTGCGTACAGCGTCATTTCCTGGCGCGCGGAATCCGGCGCGATAGCGAAACGTCTGGCCGAGGCGAAACGGAATCTCGCCAAGCTCGAATCCGACCTCGCCGAATCTTCGCTTTCGCCGCATGACCGCGCGGCGCTCCTGGTCCGCATCATGAATGTCCGTGCCGAAAATGTAATGCCGCTCCTGCCCCGGAATGAGCTCCATGACGCCGAACAGGCCAACCGGCGCGATGCCTCTGAGATCGCGCGTCTCGCGAGCGTAACGCTGCCCCCCGAAGCGGAACAGCCCGGCGCGGATTTCATCGTGCCGTCGGCGTACCTCGACATGGTCGGAATCCCGGCCGGCAAGTTCAGAATGGGCGGGTCGATGGACAACGAGATGCCTGTCCGCGAAATCACGATCACACATCCCTTCTGGATCGCGCGGACCGAGGTCACGAACCGGCAAATCCAGATGCTGATCCCCGGTTTCAATTCGTCCAAATGGGGCGATTTCCGCCTCAATCTTCCGTCGCAGCCCGCCGTCCGCGTGCGCTGGGACCAGGCCGTCATGTACTGCCGCAAGCTCACGGAGCTCGAACGCGCCGCCGGACGTCTGCCGTCCGGATACGAATACCGCCTGCCTACCGAGGCAGAATGGGAATACGCCTGCCGCGCAGGGACGTCGACCAATTATTACTGGGGGGACGAGTTCGGGAACGAGGGCGCGAAGTATGCGAACGGGCTGGATTTCAAATCAGCCGAACGGTTCCAGTGGCGGCTGCCGCCGATTTCCGGGGCCGCGGACGACGACGGACACCGCGTCGCCGCCCCCGCCGGGAGTTTTCAGCCGAATGCCTGGGGGCTTTACGACATGTCCGGCAACGCCGCCGAATGGTGTTACGACTGGTACGACCCGAAGGCGTATTCCGATCCCGCGATGGCGGGCGCGGATTCCGTCAAACGCGACCCGGTCAGCGTCGGGTTCACGCGGTACCGTCCGTTTGACGCGGGCACCTGGACCACCGAGACTGCGTGCCGTGTGATCCGCGGCGGCGACTGGGGCATGGATCCGAAAAAACTGCGTTCGGCATACCGCTTTTTCATGCCGCCGAACGAGAGCGACACGGCGGTCGGGTTCCGTCCCGTCCTTGCGTGCGAAATTCGCTGAAAATCAAGGAATTGACGGTGTATCCGTCATTTCCATCCGTCAATCCGTCAAATCTGACAAATAGAATGGCAACTTCCTTGTTTCAAGCAGATTAAAAGAAAGAATGGATCAGTTGTTCAGATCCAGCCTTGACGGGTCGTTCCGGTGCGCGTAGACGCTCTGCGCGATGCCGAGATAACACAGCATGGCCACGAGGAATGTGCCGCCGTAACTGATAAACGGCAGCGGCAATCCGGTCACGGGGACCAGACGGATGCACATGCCGATGTTAATAAAAACATGCGTCATGAGGATGGCCGCGATGCCGACACACAGATACCGTCCGAAGAGGTCGGACGCCAGCAGCGCCGTCCGCAGGATGGAAAACAACAGCAATCCATAAAGCAGAATCAGGGAGAACGTGCCCGCGAATCCGGTTTCCTCGGCGATGACGGGGAAAATGAAGTCGGAGTCGGCGACTTTCGGCGGCAGGTAGCCGAGCATGGTGTGCGTACCCTGGCGGTAGCCTTTGCCCGTCATGCCGCCAGTGCCGACCGCGATCTCCGCCTGGATCACGTTCCAGCCGCCGCCGTAACGGTCGCCTTCGGGGTTTATGAACATGTCGATGCGTTTTTTCTGGTAGTTTTTCAGGATCGGGCTGTTGTAGGCGATGATGGGGCCGCCGATGCAGAAAACGGCGATGACGGCGATGTATATCCAGCGCAGATTGGCGGCGAACAGGATGGCCGCGGTGAGCGGGATCAGCACGATGGCTGTCCCCAGGTCGGGTTCCTTGTAGATCAGGAAGAACGGGATCACGGTCAGGATCGCGACCAGGCCGAGCCACCATATCTTGTTGATGTTGACGCGTTTCAGCGAAGCCAGCCATGCGACGGCGAACAGCACGGCCATCTTGCCGAGTTCGGACGGCTGAAGACTGACCGGACCGACGTCGATCCAGCGTTTGGTATTGTTGCGGACCGGCCCGATCGCGAGCACAAGCACAAGGATTGCTATGACCGCCGGATAGAATACCACGGAGGAAAGCCCGATCCAACGGTAATCCATCATGATGAACATGAACCAGAGCGCCAGCCCGACCGCCAGATAAACGCACTGGCGGCTGAACAGCTCAATGTGGTGTCCGCCGACCTGCTGGCCGGTGCTGTGGACGAAGCACATGCCGATGGTCAGAAGAAGCGCCAGCGGAATGATCTGCATAAGGTCGAATCGCGCGAAGAAACGGCCGATCGCGGCACGCAGGATCTGCGCGTTCGTTTCCTCGTTTTTCTGCTGTTCGTATTCGGTCCCGGAAAGCCGGCGCCGTTTCTTCTTTTTTTCCGCCATGACGCCCCCTCCTGCGGTGTCGTTGCCCTGTCGGCGCTTCGAATCAGACGCGGAAGGTCTGATTGCGGTCCGGACCGACGGACACGATGCCGATCTTCGAGCCGGTGAGCTCGGCGATGCGCTTCAGGTATTTTTGGGCGTTGACCGGGAGGCTGTTCCAGTCGAGGATGCCGGTCGTGGAGGTCTCCCAGCCGGGCATGGTCTCGTAGACGGGCTCGACGCGGGCGAGGTCGCAGACGTCTTCGGGGAACGTGGTGACGGTCTTGTCGCCGATCTTGTATGCGGTGCAGATCTTGATCTCTTTGAGCTTGTCAAGCACGTCCAGCTTCGTGATGGCGAGGAAATCCACGCCGTTCACCATGCAGCTGTGACGGCATGCGACGGCGTCCAGCCAGCCGCAGCGGCGCGGACGGCCCGTGGTTGCGCCGAATTCGCCGCCCTGGGAGCGCAGGAACTCGCCCTGTTCGTCGAAGAGCTCGGTCGGGAAGGGGCCTTCGCCGACGCGCGTGGAATAGGCTTTCAGGACGCCCCAGACCTCGGTGATGGCGCGGGGCGGCAGGCCGGTGCCGGTGCATGCGCCGCCGCTGGTGGTGTTGCTGCTGGTCACGTAGGGGTACGTGCCGTGGTCGATGTCGAGGAACGCGCCCTGCGCGCCTTCGAGCAGGACATGCACGCCGTTGGCGTTGGCCTCGTTGATCGTGACGACCGTATCGGCGAGGTGCGGGACCAGGACTTCGCGCGCGGCGAGGACTTCCTTCCACGCGGCCTCGACGTCGAGCTCCGCGCCGCCCATCGGGACGTATTCGCGGTTGTACGCTTCGGCGTTGTCGCGGAAATGCTTCTCGAAGCGGGCCAGGTCGCGCATTTCTCCGCCGCGGATGCCGGTGCGGTCCGCCTTGGAGGAGTATGCCGGACCGATGCCGCGCTTCGTGGTGCCGATCTTCTTGTCGCCCTTCGCGGAGTCTTCCTTGAAGGCGTCGATGAGCTTGTGCCATGGCATGATGAGGTGGCAGCGCGTGCTGAGCTGGATCCCGGAGACGTCGATGTCGCGGGACTTGAGCATGTTCATTTCCTTCACGAGCTCGACGGGGTCGACCACCACGCCGTTCGCGATCACGCACGGCACGCCGGGGCGCAGGATGCCGGACGGGATCAGATGGAGCACGAAATGCTGTCCGTTGATCTCGACCGTATGACCGGCGTTGTTGCCGCCCTGGAACCGGACCACCATTCCCGCGTCTTTCGTTAAGACATCAATGATTTTACCCTTGCCTTCATCGCCCCACTGGACGCCGACGAGCACGCTGACTGACATGTTGTTTGATTCCTTATGTAAGAAATATCGTGTTAAGACATAAACAAATAAATATACTACAGTTCCCCCGCAAATGCAAACTTTTCCGCGAAAAAACAGCGGAAAGACGGTACGGGGAAATGCAGCCGGGTTGAGATCACTCCGACGGGGCGTAGAGCGTCCAGACGCCCGATTCCATGACCGGACGCCGGAAGCCTTTGAGCGGATACTTCCTTATTTCACGTTTCGTGCCGATGAGGTAATATGGACGGGATGCCGTCTCGCTCTCCTCCGGGGGTTCATCGGCATGTTTGATCACGCGGTCGCCAAGGTAGAAATACGCGGAATACGGCACTTTCCGATATAAATAGAAATACCCTTCCGGGACGGTCGCGGCGACGTCCTCGAAGAAATCGCCCGGCATCTTGTCGACCCAGTGGTTGCCCGCGATCCACAGCGAGGCGAACACCATGCCGGTCACGCACCAGATCACGGGGAGCCCCGCCTTGAGCGCCATCCGGAATCTCTCCCTGCCGGCATACCCCCAGGCGGTCATGCGGTCCGCCAGCCAGACGGAAAAGAACGGCACGGTCGGGAGCACGTAGGTGATCAGCACACGGCTCGTGAGACACCAGAAAAGCGTGATGAAGAGGAATCCGAGCAGCGGCAGATCGTCCGCGAGGGCCTGTTTCCGCGGAACTTCCGCAAGTTTGCCGCGACCTGCCCGCGAGAGAAGCGGGATCAGGATCAGCAGTACGCCCGGCAGGTTCGAGAGCAGAAACCACAGCAACGCCATCCCGCGGAAGAACTCGCGTCCCGCGCCGTACTGGTCGCCGTATTCCTTGAACAGGAAGCGTTTGAAATTCTCGTTCACAAAGAAATAATACAGGAAATCCGGGTTTTCCCGCTGCATCAGGATATACCACGGTGCGGCGATCAGGAAGAACACGGCGAACCCGGGGAGCCAGGCGTGATGCTTGAGGTCGCCCCAGCGTTTCCCGAGCAGCACGAAGAGGAAGACCGGAACGCCCGCCATGACCAGTGCGACCGGCCCCTTCACGAGCATTCCGAGCGCGAGCGCGGCGAAGAATCCGATGCTCGCGAGCCTTTTGTTGCGGGGGACGGTCTCGTGGTCGAACAGCATGTAGGCGAACACGGCGGAGCACACGCAGAACGCCAGCGCCATGTCCGTCATGCACATCCCGGCGTACATGAAAAAAATCGGACTGGCGAGCGTGAGCAATACGGCCAGCTTGGCGACGTTTTTGTCCCTGATCCGTCGCACCGTGCCGTACAGGGCCGCCAGCAGGCCCGCCGCGAAGAGCGTCGACGGCAGGCGCACCGCGAAGAGGTCGATGCCGAAGATATGGCAGGCGACCGCTCCGGCCTGGAAGTACAGGGGCGGTTTCCCCTCGAAATTCATCAGGACGCCGTCGTGGATGAGCTTCGGTTCGAGGAAATTATTCGTTTCCGTCATGAGTTTGCAGATCAACGCGTAGCGCGCCTCCGAGGGGTCCATGAGCGGCACGACGACGTTCAGAAGGAGCCGGAGCAGGACGAGCGCCCAGAGGAGCCAGAGAAACTGTTTCCGGCTGAAAAGCACACCGGAATCGCTTTTTTTCGAGCCCATAGTATTATTTCTCCTTCTTGTCTTCTGTTTTGTCTTCGATGACCGGAATCGGTTCCACGCCCAGCGTTTCCCACGCGCTGCCCGCATCGTCGTCTTCGAACTCGTCCGCCGTGTCGACGTTCCGCCACTGTTCGAGCTCGGCGTCGCTCAGGCCGCCCGTCTGTTTGCCGGACAGAATCTCAAGCACCCACGGCTGGCGTTTGGACAGCAGGTCGCCGCGCGAGGAGAGCAGGACCACGGTGTCGGACGAGATCGGCCATTCAAGCTCGATCCGGCCATGTTTTTTCCCGCTGTAAACGATGCGTGTTACCGGTTCGTTGTCCTGGATCATCTGCCGGTGTTTTTTCCCGAGGCGGAGGCTTTTGTTGGATGAGATAAAATTCTTGGCATGCCAGATGATGCTTTCGGTTTCTTCCTTCGTGAGCTTGTCGGCCTCGGTCGGCTGGAAGAACGGATCGTAGACCTCATCGGTCGAACGGCATGCGCTCAGGACGACGGTCAGGGAAACGAAAAAAAAGATCAGGATTCGCACTTTCATGGTTTCCTCCCGGATGTGGTATTTTGAACAGGGTAGTGCTTCTGAAGACAGTTGCGCAGGGCATCGCGGATGTCAGCTTCCGGTTTGGACTTCGGCGGCTTGACCGATTCCACGATTTCCTTGAGCTTCGGATAGCGGCCGCCCGCGCCGTGCGCGTCGTAGGTGTTGAATGCGACCTTGATCCGGCCCGTTTCGGGGATCGGTTTCCCCGTTTCGCCCAGCACAAGCGCACCGTCGATACCTTCCGGCGTAGTAAATCCTGTGTACATCATGCAGTCCGCCGTTTTCTGTTTCGTTTCGAGCTCGCGCAGGATCGTCCGTATCTGGGCTGGAGAAAGGCTCCGCACTTCGATGGAGTCCGTATACGGTGCCAGCAGGAAAAGTTCGCGTTCGTTCAAAGTCCCCGGTGACACCTTGTAGTTCGACAGCGTCCCGGAGAACGCCGCGTCCGCTCCGGTCGCCTCCGTCATGGCGAGACAGATCAGCTCAGCCAGACGGTTCGGTTTCATCCCGTTTTTCATCGGTTCCAGCTCGAAATCGAGCTTCGCGACGGGTTTGCGTCCGGTTTCGGCGGCCTGTTTCCGAATCGGATCGAGGATCGGGAGCGGTTTCTTCGATTCCGGCTGCCCCTTGCCCTCGATGATTTTCGAGGTTACGGACAATACTTTGTCGCCTTTCGCGGCGGGATCGACCTCGACCGTGATCTGTGCGCATCCGGCTCCGAGCGGCGGTGCCTGCACGAACCACGCGCCCGGATACAGCCGTTTTCCCGGTTCCGTCTGGTGCGAATGGCCCGCCAGGATCAGGTCGATCTGCGGGAATTGCGCGGACAGCGAGGCCATGCCGCGGAGTTTGCCGTCCGGGTTGAGACGGCCCGCGATGAACTCGCCCAGATGAATGGCGAGCACGATCACGTCCGGTTTCGCCGCCATGACCTCCGGCATGACGCGTTCAAGCGCGGCATCCGGCGATTCCAGTTCAAGTCCGGTCAGTTTTCCCGGTTCGATCCAAAGCCCGAGATACGGCGGCACGATGCCGATCACGGCGATTTTCACGCCCTGCCGCTCGAACATCTTCCATGCGGCGGTTTTCATCGGAAACACGTTCGACTTCATGTTGGCCGCCAGCGACGTCCCGCGAAAAATATCGATGTGTTTTGCAAGTGTCTCAACACCATAGTCGAAATCGTGGTTGCCCGGCACCCAGACGTCGCACCCGGCCATGTTCATCCCCTCCACCATGGACGCGCCGTCGTCGATCGTAGACGAAAAAGACCCCTGCGTGAGGTCGCCGCAGTCGATCCAGAGGTCGGGCTTGATATGCTCGGCGGCTCCGGCGATCTGGAGCAGTCCCGGACTCTTTTCGTCTCCGATTGCTCCGTGGATGTCGGTCGTTTGAAGGATCGTAAGTCTCTTCGGCGCAGCGTCCAAAACCGGATGAAACATGCCGGAGAGAACGATCAGCAGAAAAAAGGCGAGAATCTTGTGCAACGTCGGATCCTTGTGTTTTACGGCAGGTTGAACAGCGGCGAATATGCGCGGGCGCGAAAATATTTCCTAAATAACATATCCCCCATGCACGCATTTTTCAACCCGGCCTGCTCTCTTTTTTGTGATTTGCGGATCTGAACAAGAAAGGAAGTGTTTTAGATATGGCGGTTTTTTCGTTGTTGCATGGAGAATGCCCCTGTCCCAAATCGGTTTTGAATATGCACGGAAACAGGCGAAAAAAGCCAAAAACAAGAAAAAGTGATTTAAAACCTAAAACAACAGCAAGCTTTCCCTAAAAAAAAACATTTGGAATTACGAAAAGCTCTTGATTTTTCCATGCGCAGTGCTACATTTATAGAAAATCGCGCCCGGGTGGCGAAATGGCAGACGCAACAGACTTAAAATCTGTCGGGCAACCATGCGGGTTCGAGTCCCGCCCCGGGCACTTGGCCTGAAGATAAAAAACACATAAAACTGAATGGATAAAACCGAAAAACGAAAAAAGCTCTAAAAAACAGCTTTTTTTTGGCGGAATACACAATAAAACGCAAAAAGGTTTCGTTAATCTGTAGCGATACCTCGCATTACAACTAACCAAACCAAATACATTTTTGAAAGGAACGGAACTATGAACAAGATGACAGTTGCTATCCTGGCGCTGGCCCTTACGGGCAGTGTTGCTTTTGCGCAGGGACAAGGTAACGGCGGCGCAGGCCGCGGCGGTGCCCGTGGCAATCGTGGCGGCGCAGGCCGCGGCGGTGCCGGCGGCGCGGCTGCCGGTCAGGTTCAGCC
>JAEEGG010003050.1_pt1 | contig 42217 bp, 30 predicted proteins | sample 9134161 | NCBI WGS metagenome assembly JAEEGG01 (sample SAMN16246543, study PRJNA631951) | gut metagenome | biome: gut microbiome; feature: rumen; material: CR-attached | host: Bos | place: Iran: Karaj | collected 2018-10 | reverse complement strand
TTCCTGTCTGAAACCCCCGGTATCTATGCGATACATTGCAAAGAAGGAAAAGACAGAGCGGGATATGTTGCAGCAATCCTGGAGTGTCTGATGGGTGCAAGCTACGAGGAGGTTGTCTCGGATTATATGACGACCTATTATAACTATTACGGTGTAACAAAAGAAGATTTCCGCTATGAACCCATCCTGAACGGTAACCTTGTAAAATCGCTTAAAGAGGCATTTACCTTTAAGAAAAGTGATAAGAAAAAGGATTTGAGCACAAGGAATCTCTCCAAATGCGCCGAGAAATACCTTAAGGGCATAGGTCTTTCCTCTGAGGAAATAAAGAATCTTAAGGCCAATCTTTCGGGAACAGGCGTTACAGACGGTACGGAGATAACTAAGAGAAAAATAATAATCGATACCGATACGGGAGCAGATGACGCTTCCGCGATCATACTTGCTGCAAAAAACAGTAATGTCGAAATCCTTGGAGTTACAACTCTGGTTGGAAATGTCGATCTGGAGCAGGGTACACGGAATGCTCTGATGGCTCTCGAAATGGCAGGCGCCGATATCCCTGTATATAACGGAGCCAAAACCAACTATGACGGTGAGAATATAGATGCATTCAGCGTATTCGGGAGTGACGGTATGGGAGATGCGGATCTAATTCATCCGACCAAAAAGGCGGAAACGACAGATGCTGTTGATTTTATCATTGATTCTGTAAAGAAATACCCCGGTGAAATAGAAATAGTCGTATTGGGACCTGCGACCAATATCGCAAATGCAATTGATAAAGATCCTGCGACTATGAGAAAAGTCAAAATGATATGGTCAATGGGAACGGCAGGTCTCGGCCACGGTAATGCGTCGCCGGTAGCGGAATTCAATGTTTACGGAGATGCGCCTGCTTATAAGAGAATGCTTGATTTTGGTGTTCCGGTGACAATCATAGGGCTAGACTCATGCGATGGGGCTGCCCAGTGGACGGGGAAACAGTTTGAAGAACTTGATAAGACTAACGAAACAGGACATTTTGTTGCGGCTTCGTTTGGAAAGATAAGGGAGTTTTATGCAGCCAACGGATCGGAAGATGCTACCATGAACTGTGATTCTTTGGCTATGACATGTATCCTTTATCCTGAATTTATTAAAGGAACCATATCGACGCATGCAAGCTGCATCACCGATAAGGGAGAAACCTATGCTCAGGTGATTTTTTATAAAAAAGGGTTTACATATGATATTGTAAAGAACGAATTTGATTATAACGTAACTCTTGTTACAGACGTTGATAAAGAAAATTATTTTGCAAACTACATTTCAGCTATAAAGTAAAAACGGGAAAGCATTTCTTTATTTTTTCCTGAATTTTTTTAAAATCTATCTTACATTTACTGTTCCAGATGCTTACAGGTATTTCATCAGTAAAAGTATATTCGGTAGGTAAATCGGATTTTTCGAAATAGTATACGAGAACCTTGAAATTGTCCGGCATAACTATCCAGTATTCCTTAACACCGGCTTTTTTATACTTTAACAGTTTTCTTGTAGTGTCATGATACCAGTTTGTAGGAGATAAAACTTCTATGATCAGATCGGGAGCACCGACGATACGCTCCTTGGTGAGCTTACTTTCATCGCAAAGAACGATAATGTCTGGCTGAACCATAGTCTTTTCATCACAGTCCAGTTGAACATCCAGCGGAGCTGTAAAGGTTTGACAAGATCCGTTGTTTGCATAAATATATGACTGAAGCAAGAATCCAATATCGAAACAGATTCTTTGATGAACTGTTGTAGGCGATGCCATATCGTAAAATACACCGTCGATAAGCTCTACCCTCACATCTTTGGGCAGGGAAAGATAGTCTGAAACTGTTTTTCCGGTAAAACTATTATATGAAAGTGCACCGGTTCCGTCTGTTGTATAGTAAGTATCCGGAGATTCACTGACAAAGCTAAGTTCTGTGAAATCCTCCGGAGAATTTTTTTTAGGAAAGACATTTTTGTTTTTTGATTCGGAAAGAATCTTTTCAAATATTTTTCTTAGGGCCGCTAGTGTTGTACGTCTGGGTGATTTTGTGGCTCCTCCAAGAACCTTCTGGACCGTACTTGCAGGAACTCCGGAGAGTTCAGCTATGTACTCATAAGAATATCCGTATTCATTTTTTATTTCAAGCATCTCATTTATAGTCATATGGTATCCTCCACCTATCCACTCACATATCAAATATACACCAAAATAAGTCATATGTCAATCATATTCACACCAATACGGCCTGCTTTTTCAGAATAACCTATTCCGGGGAAATTTGTGAGATTTTATGAGATGCTTTAGCTTTCTTCCTTAATATATGTCATAATGTCTTCTACATTACAGTTGAGGATTTTGCATAGGGTATCAACAGTATGCGTGCTGATATATGCATTTGTTCTTAAGCGAGATAGCTGTCCTGCACTAAATGCATAATCATTGATCAATTTATATTGGGTGATACCTCTGTTTTTCATCGTTTCCCACAATTTTGAATAAGAAATCATAATATTCCTTTTTAATTGATAGAGAAATTCTCCTTGAACTAAAAGTTCTTGAGTAAAACTACCATATTGACATATTACCCGAATTTTGCTAATATAAATATTAGCCATAAATGGACAATACAATATCTGCGGACTCTATTGATTTATGTGATTTTGCAGACTTTCGATAATAATGAAAAGGTATATTTTAAGGGTAATAATTCCGTTATTGGTTGGTTTAATAATATATGTGATCTTCAGTCCAAATGTTTTTATCACAAAATTTATTTGGAGCGTTTTTAATACTGAAAATCCTTTTGATGGAGTAGATATTACAAGAATGCCTCTTGTTGTGCAGTTTTTAAGGTATTATTTGTGTGATGTTTTATGGTCTTTTTCATTAACAAACATGTTAATTCTGATATGGGGATATAAAAATATTAAGAAGGCTTTGATAATAGCGGTAGTGTTTTCAATTTTTATTGAAGTGTTACAAATACGCTTTATAGGAACCTTCGACATATGGGATATTATCGTTCAGATATTTGGCTGTTTCATGTCGTCTTTATTAAATCATAAGATGGATCGACCGAAATCTGATGAAGACATAAATCCGTCCCAAAATGTTCGTGAGTGATATTTGGTAGGCATTTGGAGGAAGAAGATGAAGTGCGCAAACTGCGGAGCAGAGATAGGCAATAGTATATTTTGTTCTTTCTGCGGAACTCAGATATCTTATGATATGAGAAGGGAACAAGAGCAGATAAACAAATTGGGATGCCCCAAATGCAAGAGTTCAAATATTGAATTTCAAAGAGAAACACAAGGCGAAATCAGCAATTATAACTCAAAATATATAATAAATCGTACGGTTGGCTTCTGCAAAGACTGTGGACTTACATGGTATACGGATAATGGGAACACTCAATTTCCTATGTGGATAAACAATAATTATAACAATTGGTATCCGCGACAAACGGTTACGTCACCACCTCCGAAAGATAATACAAATTGGTGGATCTTTGGTTGGATTTTCTTTTTTCCGGCTCCGGTAATGGCTCTGATTTGGCGCAGAAAAAATAATTGGGATGTAAAAACAAAGTTAATAGTTACAGCCATATTTTGGATAGCCGTATTTGCAATAATACTGCTTGGTCAACCTAAAAAATGATAAAGATATATAGGATTGATTTTGAAATATTGTAAACGCAAACAAAAAAATACATATCACGAGGAGGATACATATGAAAAGAATAAGATTAATTGGTACAGTTGTAATTATTATAATCTTTTCTCTTATGGCTCTTGGGAGTTTCGACAGTAAGGATGATTCTGATAAAAAAGAGATTACAACATCTTCTAATGATGAACCAAGTTCCGATAATTCTGATTTAAAAAAAGAAACTCCCCAAAATGATACAGAAAACGTTAAGAATGATAAAAAAGAAAAAACCGATGTAAAAATAGAAAAGACAGTTGTTTATGATGCACATGATATAAAGATTACTGCTGAGGAATATACAACAGATTCTATTTTGGGAGAAGGGATTAAATTCCTGTTAGAAAATAATTCTAAGAAGAGTGTTAGCATCAGTACAGAAGCGGTTATTGTAAATAATTATATGATAAGTGATATGTTCTATGAAACTGTTGCGGCAGGGAAAAAGGCATATGAGACTATGAATCTTTTATCATCAGATATGAAAGCAGCCGGAATAACAAATGTCGGGCAGATAGAAGTATATTTTCATATTTATGATTCGGATACATATAAAACCATTGATGATTCTGAATGTATTTTGATTAAAACAAATCTATATGACAAAATGGATACCACTGTTGATAATACTGGAAAGACCTTGTATGAAAAAGACGGAATAAAGATTATCGGTAAATATGTTGACGAATCCAGCTTTTGGGGAGCCGCCGTTATGTTGTATTGTGAAAATAATTCTGGACAAAAGGTGAGGATTTCGGTTGATGATCTTTCTGTAAATGGCTTTATGGTTTCCAGCTTTTTCTCTCAGACAGTGTATGATGGGAAAATGGCATTTGATGACATTACTCTATTATAAAGTGATTTAAAAGAAAATGGAATCACATCAATTGATACGATTTCACTGAAATTTAAAGTATCGAATCCGGATACATATCGGACTATTGTAGAAACTGATGAAATAACATTTTCAACAAAATAAAAAAATTTCTTGACATTTTAAAAAATTGGAGTATACTGTTGTTTGAATTATTGAGGCAAGGGTGTCTCGGATTGTATCCGAGGCACCTTTTCTTTTTGCTTATAAGGTCTAAAGAGTAAAGGATTGTCATCTTGAGAAGAAGCTGACACAAGAATAACCGAAAACAGAAAGGTGTGAAAGAAATGGGTAAGCCTACAGGTTTTTTAGAGTATGAGAGAAAGGACGGAGCGGTTGTTCCGGAGAAAGAACGTATAAAGAATTTCAATGAGTTTCACTCGAGTCTGTCACTTGAAGAGCAGAGAAAACAGGCAGCCAGATGTATGGAATGCGGCGTTCCGTTCTGTCAGGCGGGCGTAAAGATTTCGGGAATGATATCGGGCTGTCCTTTGAACAATCTGGTACCTGAGGTTAACGATTTGATATACAGAGGTAACTTTGCAGAAGCATACAGAAGACTTTCGATAACACATTGCTTCCCTGAGTTTACTTCCAGGGTTTGTCCTGCACTATGTGAGCATGCCTGCACATGCGGACTTCATCAGGCCCCCGTTTCCACCAAGGAAAACGAGAAAACCGTCATAGAATATGCTTTTGCCAACGGTCTGGTTGATGAGCCCGAACCTAAGGTAAGGACCGGTAAAAAGGTTGCAGTCATAGGAAGCGGTCCTTCAGGACTTGCAGCGGCTCTTATGCTAAACAGAAGAGGCCATCTGGTTACCGTATATGAAAGAAGCGACCGTGTAGGCGGATTGCTAAGATACGGTATCCCGAACATGAAGCTTGACAAGAGCATAATAGACAGAAGAGTTGCTTTAATGGAAAAAGCAGGTATTACCTTTAAGGTAAGTACAGATATTGGAAAAGACATTAGCGGAGATGAGCTCTTAAAACAATATGATGCGGTTGTTCTTGCATGCGGAGCTTCACATCCGAGAGATATAAATGCACCCGGAAGGGATGCAGAAGGCATATATTTTGCGGTTGACTTCCTGAAAAAGGTAACAAAGAGACTGCTTGATTCGGAGATGAAGGAATTTCCTTTTGATCTTGCAGAAGGAAAGGATGTAATAGTTATCGGCGGCGGCGATACAGGTAATGACTGTGTAGGTACCTGTATAAGGCTGCACGCCAAGAGCGTGACACAGTTAGAGATGATGCCCGAGCCTCCGAAGGAAAGGCTGGAGTCAAATCCTTGGCCCGAATGGCCCAGAGTACTTAAGGTTGATTACGGACAGGAAGAAGCAATAGACCGGTTCGGTTCCGATCCCAGAATATATAAAACCACAGTTAAAGAGTTTATAAAGGACGAGAGCGGTAAGCTTAAGAGCGTTGTCCTTGTTTCGCTTGAATCAAAGAAGGACGAAAAGACAGGCCGTATGAGCATGGTTCCCGTTGAAGGTACCGAAAAGGAAGTACCTGCACAGCTGGTACTTATCGCAGCAGGTTTCCTCGGAAGTGAGAGTTATGTTACCGATTCCTTTAAGGTAGAGGTTGACGGCAGGACTAATGTAAAGACAGATGCAGATAAGCATGCTGCTTCGGTAGCAAAGATATTTACTGCCGGTGATATGCACATCGGTCAGTCACTGGTTGTAAGAGCCATAGCTGAAGGCAAGGCAGCAGCCAGGGAAGTTGATGAGTACCTGATGGGATATTCAAATTTGTAATTAACAAGTGTCAATCATAGGACAGCTGTGATTGATCATGGGAGGATAGATAAGAATTATGAAAATTACGTTGAATGAAGTGAATAAAAACGGTTTGTACAGCCCGGAATTTGAGCATGACAACTGTGGTATAGGAGCTATAGTTAATATAAAAGGAAAAGCCGGACACGGGATTGTTGCGGATGCTCTTTCAATAGTAGAGAACCTGGAGCACAGAGCAGGGAAGGACGCAGAAGGCAAGACCGGTGACGGCGTCGGCATCCTTACGCAGATACCTCATAAGTTTTTCAAAAAGGTGATGAAACAGCAGGGCATAGAGCTTCCCGAAAAAAGAGGCTACGGCGTCGGTATGATATTTTTCCCGCAGGATGAGCTTCAGATGCGTCAGGCTAAGGCAATGTTTGAGGTTATAGTTAAGAAGAACGGTCTTGAGATACTTGGGTTCAGGAAGGTCGATACCGATCCGGGCGTGCTTGGTTCAAAGGCACTTGAGTGTATGCCCAATATATACCAGGTATTTATAAAAAGAAACGAAAAAAATTCGGATCTCGATTTTGACAGATTATTATATATCATCCGCCGTGAGTTTGAGCAGAGTAATGTAAATACCTACATTCCGTCACTTTCGTGCAGGACTATAGTTTATAAGGGAATGTTCCTTGTGGGCCAGCTCCGTACATTCTTTAAGGATCTTATGGACAAGGATTACGAGTCGGCTATCGCTATGGTTCACTCGCGTTTCTCGACAAATACGACTCCCAGCTGGAACAGGGCTCATCCTAACAGGCTCATCGTTCATAACGGTGAGATAAATACCATCAAGGGTAATGCCGACAAGATGCTTGCCCGTGAAGAGACCATGCATACCAATGCATTCTCGGAAGAGGATATGACCAAGGTTCTGCCCGTTATCTCACAGAGCGGTTCCGATTCGGCCATGCTTGATAATACTCTTGAATTCCTGATGATGAGCGGTATGGAACTTCCGCTGGCAGCTATGATCGCCATCCCCGAGCCTTGGGCACATAATGAGACTCTGTCCCAGGAGGAGAGGGATTTTTACCAGTATTATGCAACTATGATGGAGCCTTGGGACGGTCCCGCATCCATCGTATTCTCAGACGGAGATATAATGGGAGCCATTCTTGACCGTAACGGTCTTCGTCCTTCAAGATATTATGTAACGGATGACGACAGGCTGATCCTTGCAAGTGAAGTGGGCGTGCTTGATTTTGATGAAGAGCACATTGTTAAGAAGGAAAGACTCCATCCCGGAAAGATGCTGCTGGTTGATACGGTACAGGGCAGGATCATAGGAGATGAGGAGCTTAAGGAACGTTATGCCCATAAGGAGCCTTACGGCGAGTGGCTGGACAGCAATATCGTAGAGCTTCATGATGTTAAGATCCCCAATCTTAAAGTGCCCGCTTACAGCAGGGACGAGTTAAAGCGTCTGCAGAAATCCTTCGGTTATACATACGAAAACTATCATGATTCAATCCTTACAATGGCACTTAACGGTTCGGAGCAGATAGGCGCGATGGGTGTAGATATCCCGATAGCTGCGCTTTCCGACAGCTATCAGCCTCTGTTCTATTATTTTAAACAGCTGTTTGCACAGGTTACAAACCCTCCTATTGACGCCGAGCGCGAAAAGATTGTTACTTCCACTACGGTTTACGTTGGAAAGAACGGTAATCTCCTGGAGGAAAAGCCTTCAAACTGCCATGTATTAAAAATCCATAATCCGATCCTGGCAGACCTCGATCTCTTAAAGATAGAACATATGAAGAAGGACGGCTTTAAGGTAGCAAAGGTTTCCACATGTTATTATAAGGGAACCCCTATGAAACGCGTTTTAAAGCATCTCTTCATTGAGGTTGACAAGGTTTACCGCGAGGGCGCTACAATCCTTATCCTTTCCGACAGGGGAGTTGACGAGAACCACGTTGCTCTGCCTTCACTGCTTTCGGTGGCTGCAGTACATAAGCATCTGGTTGAGACAAAGAAATCGACGGCTATGTCCATCATAGTTGAATCAGGTGAGCCAAGTGAAGTACATCACTTTGCCACACTTCTCGGTTACGGTGCATCCGCAGTCAACCCTTATCTTGCACATGCGGCAATCAAGGAGCTTGTTGATGAGGAGTTACTTGACAAGGATTACTATGCAGCCGGCGAGGACTATGACAAGGCAGTTCTCCACGGTATCGTAAAGATAGCTTCCAAGATGGGTATCTCTACCATCCAGTCCTATCAGGGCAGCAAGATATTCGAAGCAATCGGTATTTCTGAGGATGTTATAAATGAATACTTTACCGGCACGGTTAGCCGTGTAGGCGGTATCTCTCTTGAGGAGATTGGAAAAGCTGTCGACAAACAGCATTCAAAAGCTTTTGATCCGCTGGGACTGGCTGTGAACAACGAGCTTACCGCATACGGCAGACATAAATCAAGAAGTCAGGGAGAAAACCACAGGTATAATCCCGAAACCATACATATGCTCCAGACTTCAACGAGAGAGGGCAGCTTTGATAAATTCAAGCAGTACACCTCAATGGTTGACGCGGAGGAAACAGGTTATTTAAGAAGCCTCATAGATTTCAATTATCCGGCTGAAGGCATTTCGATAGATGAGGTTGAGAGCGAGGACGAGATAGTAAAGAGGTTTAAGACCGGTGCCATGTCCTATGGCTCAATCTCGGAGGAAGCACATACGGCACTTGCGATAGCCATGAACCATCTTCAGGGCAAGTCCAACAGCGGTGAAGGCGGAGAAAGCGATGAGAGGATCGCGACCGCCGGCACAAAGGACGACAGAAGCTCAAAGATCAAGCAGGTGGCAAGCGGACGTTTCGGCGTTACCAGTGCTTACCTTATAAGTGCTCAGGAAATCCAGATAAAGATGGCGCAGGGAGCAAAGCCTGGTGAAGGCGGACATCTACCCGGAAGGAAGGTATACCCCTGGATTGCCAAGACCAGACATTCGACGCCCGGCGTGAGCCTTATCTCACCGCCCCCGCATCATGACATTTACTCAATCGAGGATCTGGCAGAACTTATATATGACTTAAAGAATGCAAACAAAAAGGCAAGGATATCGGTCAAGCTGGTATCCGAGGCAGGTGTCGGGACCATAGCATCCGGTGTTGCAAAGGCAGGCGCACAGGTTATCCTTATTTCGGGCTATGACGGAGGTACGGGTGCGGCACCAATCAGTTCAATCCATAACGCAGGACTTCCTTGGGAACTCGGACTTGCAGAGACTCATCAGACACTGGTAGCCAACGGACTTAGAAATAAAGTCATCATCGAGACCGACGGCAAGCTTATGAGTGGCAGGGATGTGGCTATCGCCGCCATCCTTGGTGCGGAGGAATTCGGTTTCGCAACCGCTCCGCTTGTAACCTTAGGCTGTGTAATGATGAGAGTATGTAATCAGGATACCTGCCCCATGGGTATAGCCACACAGAATCCCGAGCTTAGGAAGAGGTTTATAGGAAAGCCTGAGTATGTAGAGAACTTCATGAGATTTATTGCAAGGGAGCTTAGGGAATACATGGCTAAGCTTGGCGTAAGGAGCATGAAGGAGCTTGTGGGAAGGACCGACCTCTTAAAGAGTAAGGCTGCAAAGGATGATAAAAAGGCAGCCATCGACCTTTCGAAGATTCTCTGTGATATGTCAAAGGTAGATAAGGATCAGCAGGTATTTGACGCCAAGAACCTTTATGATTTCAAACTCGAAGAGACGGTTGACGAGAAAGTACTCTTAAAGGATAAGAGTGTGCTTAAGGCAGTCAAGGACGGAAAGGCCTGTGAGATCTCGGTGGATATAAAGAATACCGACAGAACCTTCGGAACACTGCTTGGTGCAGAGATAACAAGGCTTCATCCCGAGGGATTGCCTGAGGATACCATCACCGTTAACTGTAAGGGTGCGGGCGGACAGAGCTTCGGTGCATTTGTTCCGCAGGGTCTTACACTTAAGATCACAGGTGATTCAAACGATTACTTCGGGAAGGGTCTTTCAGGCGGAAAGCTTACGGTTAAGGCTCCCGATAATGCAAAGTACGATCCGAGCGAGAACATCCTTATCGGTAACGTTGCGCTTTACGGAGCAACTTCGGGCGAGGCATATATAGCAGGTATGGCAGGAGAGAGATTCTGTGTAAGAAATTCCGGTGCAACCGCAGTTGTTGAAGGTGTCGGCGAGCATGGATGCGAATATATGACAGGCGGCGTGGCAGTGATCCTCGGACCTACGGGCAAGAACTTCGCAGCCGGTATGAGCGGCGGTATCGCTTACGTACTTGATGAGGGCAATAAATTATACCGCAATCTCAACAAGCAGTTAGTCAGCATGAAAACCGTTGAGAGCAAGGAAGATATAGACAGACTAAAGAGCATTATTGAAAAACATGAAGCTGCTACAGGCTCGAAAAAGGCTAAAAGGATACTTGATAATTTTGATTCTTACATAGGGAATTTTAAAAAGATCATTCCTATGGATTATCAGAAGATCATGAGCCTTATTGATGAAAACATATTAAAGGGCTTGAGCAGGGAAGAAGCACAGATCAAAGCATTTACTGATTTTATAGGTGAAAAATGATATGAGAAGCCAATTTTTAGAAAAAAAGGTTGACAAATGCCGCAACGTGAGTTAATATATCTTTTCATAAGGGCAAGGGAGTCTTTGAACACAGGTTCAAAGACTCTTTTAACATTATAAAGGCAATGGTGTCTTATATCCGTTTGATGGCGGTATAAGGCACCATTTTTTAAGTGAGAAGCTGATCCCGACAATGGAAGCTGGAATTCAAATTGTTGGCTGAGCAAACAGAGCGTATTAGAAAATAATATAGAGAACCGGGAGGATTGATCATATGTGTTCGATTATGACATATTGTGATGATAATGTTGATTACGATACATTTAAGGAGGGTTTTGACAAGACTGTATCACGTGGTCCCGATGACAGCCGTATAATATCGCTAAAGAACGGTGTCATGGGTTTTCACAGGCTTGCTATCATGGGACTTCATCCCGAGGGAATGCAGCCGTTTGAGAGAGATGGAAGTTACGTAGTATGTAACGGTGAGCTTTATGGGTTTAAGGAGATGAGGGATGATCTTATTAAGAAAGGATATACCTTTGAGAGCGACAGCGACTGTGAGATAATCCTTCCCTTATACTTTGAATACGGAACGGATATGTTCAGGATGCTCGATGCGGAATATGCATGTGTGATATATGATGCAAGGACCGATGAATATATAGCAGCAAGGGATCCGATAGGGATCAGGCCTCTTTACTACGGCTATGATGAAGAGGGTGCGATCGTATTTGCCAGCGAGCCGAAGAACATTGTAGGGATAGTTGACAGGATCATGCCTTTCCCTCCCGGACATTATTATAAAGAAGGAAGATTTGTCTGCTACAATGATATTTCAAAGGCAGCATTTGTTACGGAAAGCGGATACGCAGACGGAACGGGAACCGTCAGGGAATATATAAAGGATGATATTGAGACCATAACGAAAAACATTCATGATAAGCTTGTGGCAGGTGTTGAGAAGAGGCTTGTGGCTGATGCCAAGGTAGGCTTCCTGCTTTCGGGCGGACTTGATTCTTCACTTGTATGTGCAATTGCAGCACGTAAATCCGACAAGCCCATCCGTACATTTGCCATCGGCATGACAGAGGATGCGATCGATCTTAAATATGCAAAGCAGGTAGCGGACTATATAGGAAGCGACCATACGGAAGTATACATGACTCCCGAACAGGTAATAAGCTCGCTTGAGGATGTTATACATCTGCTCGGGACTTATGATATAACGACGATAAGAGCCAGCATGGGTATGTACCTTGTATGTAAGGCAATACACGAGACTACCGATGAGAGGGTGCTTCTGACCGGTGAGATATCCGATGAGCTTTTCGGTTATAAATATACCGATTTCGCACCCAGTGCGGAGGAATTCCAGAAAGAGGCTGAGAAACGTATCCACGAGCTTCACATGTATGATGTTCTCCGTGCTGACAGATGCATTTCCGTTAACTCGCTTGAGGCACGTGTTCCCTTCGGTGATCTTGATTTTGTAAAATACGTAATGTCGATCGATCCCGAGATAAAGCTGAACAAGTACGGAAAAGGGAAGTACCTTTTAAGAAAGGCATTTGAAAAGGGCGGCTATCTTCCCGATGAGATCCTTTGGCGTGAGAAGGCAGCGTTCTCAGATGCGGTCGGACATTCCATGGTTGATTACCTTAAAGAATATGCCGAAAAGACAATATCCGACGAGGAGTTTAATCAGGAGTGCAATAAGTACACATATGCAACTCCGTTTACCAAGGAATCATATCTTTACAGGAAGATTTTTGAAAAGTATTATCCCGGACAGGCCAGAATGGTTGTTGATTTCTGGATGCCCAACAAGAGCTGGGAAGGCTGCAATGTAAACGATCCTTCGGCAAGAGTTCTTTCAAACTACGGTGACAGCGGTAAGTAATGGGTCGGGCTTATATAACAGAATCAGAGATGCTAAGCAGTGTTTTGTTACCGAGGAAACGCTGAAGGCGTTTTCAAGGTGACAATGACAGAAGGGTAGAAAAATGAGTTTACATGAAGAGTGCGGAGTATTCGGTGTATACTCCGACAAAAGAATGGATGTTGCAGGACTGTCATATTACGGGCTCTATGCTCTTCAGCACAGAGGGCAGGAAAGCTGCGGCATAGTGGTTAATGATGACAGGGTGTTTTATTCTCACAAGGATCTGGGACTTGTAAGCGAAGTTTTCAGCCCTGAGATCCTTGCGAAGCTGCCTGAGGGCAGGATGGCGGTTTCCCATGTAAGATACGGGACAACAGGGGCAAATAACAGGAGCAACTGTCAGCCCATAGAGGTTAACCACCGTAAAGGAAGAATGGCCGTCGCTCACAACGGTAACCTGTCAAATGCAGCAGAGCTCAGGGAAGCCTTAGAGTTAAAGGGAGCCATATTCCATACGACAAGCGACACCGAGATAATAGCATATATCATAACAGAAGAGAGGCTTTCCTCTTCGTCGATAGAGGAAGCCATAGAAAAAGCCATGAATTCCCTGGAAGGAGCATATTCTCTGATAATCATGTCTCCTCAGAAGCTGATATGCGTAAGGGATCCTCATGGCTTTAGACCTTTATGTTACGGACGTACCGAGGACGGCACATATGTCGCCGCATCGGAGTCCTGCGCTTTGACTGCGGTCGGAGCGGAGTTCATCCGTGACATAGAGCCGGGAGAAATGCTTGTTTTCGGTAACGGTGAGTTAAGATCGATAAAGACACATATGAATAAGCAGGAGAAAAAATTCTGTGTATTTGAGTATATATATTTCGCACGCCCCGATTCGAAGATAGACGGAGTTTCCGTACATGCATCAAGAGTGCATGCCGGCGAGATACTTGCCGAGGAATATCCCGTTGATGCGGATATAGTAGTCGGAGCTCCGGATTCCGGACTTGATGCGGCTCTCGGGTTTTCGCGGAAGTCGGGGATACCCTTCGGGTTGGGCTTTATAAAGAACAAATATGTCGGAAGGACCTTTATCTCGCCTACCAAGGGTGGAAGGATGGACGGTGTCCGTATAAAGCTTGCGGCACTTGAAGAGTCTGTAAAAGGAAGGAGAGTAGTCCTGGTCGATGACTCGATAGTAAGAGGTACTACCATGGAACGTGTGGTAAGGCTCTTAAAGGAAGCCGGTGCAACGGAGGTGCATGTACGCATATCTTCGCCGCCGTTCCTGCACCCGTGTTATTACGGGACAGATGTCGATTCGGAGGAAAACCTTGTGGCGGCTAACCATAAGATCCCGGAGATATGTGAGATGATAGGTGCGGATTCCCTGGGGTATTTCCCGGAGAGCAGGCTTAATGAGCTTGCCGGGGGACAGGGCTTCTGCAGCGCATGCTTTAACGGCAGATATCCGACTAAGGTGCCTTTGCAGGGAAAGAATCTTTTTGAAAACTGAAAAAAATGTTGACAACTTAATAAAAAAAGAATAAACTAGTTGTTCGAAGAAGCAAAGGCGTTTCGGGGTTAGTGTCTCGAAGTGTCTTTGTTTTTTAGTTTTGGATTTCCGGAAAGGAATTTCAGCTATGGAATTTAACAGAAAGCTTATACTTGAAGACGGACAGGAATATTATGGATATGGGTTCGGAGCCGATGAGGAAAAGGTTTGCGAGCTTGTATTCAACACATCCATGGTCGGGTACCAGGAGATACTTTCCGATCCGTCATATACATACCAGGCGATAGTCATGTCATATCCCCTTATAGGAAACTACGGGATGGCGGATGATGATTATGAGTCGGAAACGCCCACTGCCGGTGCGCTTATCACACATGAATACAACGATCTCCCGAGTAATTTCAGGAGCACGGAGACATTATCGGAGGTCATGAAGAGATATTCAATCCCCGGAGTCTGCGGGATTGATACCAGAAAGCTTGTAAGATCGATAAGGGATTTCGGAAGCAGGAAGGTACTGATCACCGGCGTTTCAACGGATAAGGAAAAAGGACTCGAGATACTGAAAAATACTTCTATCCCCACCGATGCTGTGGAGAAGGTAAGCTGCAGGAATATCTGGAGATCGAAGGTAATGCTGAACCCGGGAGACGGGAGACTGCATTACGGAAAGAAAAAGCATGTGGTAGCCATTGACTGCGGCATGAAGAAAAACATCGTACTCAGCTTAAATAACCTTGGAATAGATGTGACCATAGTTCCGTGGAATACAAGCGCAGAGGAAATAAGGAATCTGAGACCGGACGGAATATTCATATCCAACGGCCCCGGAGACCCGACGGATGTGGTTCCGACCATAGAAACAGTAAGGAAGCTTATCGGTTCGTACCCGATTTTCGGTATATGTCTCGGACACCAGATCATTTCCCTGGCATACGGAGCAAAGACCTATAAGCTGAAGTTTGGACACAGGGGCGGGAACCATCCCGTGAAAAACCTGGAGACCGGAAGGATAGAGATAACATCACAGAACCATTCGTATGCGGTTGATGAGGAAAGCATGAAGAATACGCCGTTAAAGGTTACGCATATGAACATTTTGGATAATACTGTTGAGGGCGTAAGCTGTGAAAGAGATAAGGTTTTCTCTGTGCAGTATCATCCCGAGAGTGCTCCGGGACCTCAGGATTCAAGGTATTTGTTTGATAAATTTCTTAAGTCTATAACAGGGACAGTTCCGATGTCTTTAAATTAGCGTCATTCTGAGCGTTAGCGAAGGATGACAAAAAGAGCTTAAGTTAACGATGTTAGGATAAACTATGAATAACAGAGTAGGAGCAGAAGAAGATCATGCCGAAAAGAACGGATATAAAAAAGCTTCTTGTTATAGGTTCGGGACCTATAGTCATCGGCCAGGCCGCAGAGTTTGACTATGCGGGCACGCAGGCCTGCCTGGCATTAAAGGAAGAGGGCTACGAGGTAGTGCTCTGCAACTCGAATCCTGCGACGATCATGACGGATACATCCATCGCGGACAAGGTATACATGGAGCCGCTGACATTGGAATATATAGCAAAGATAGTCAGATATGAGAGACCGGATGCCATACTTCCGGGACTCGGAGGACAGACCGGGCTTAATCTGGCTATGCAGCTTGAGAAAAAAGGAATACTTAAGGAATGCCGTGTATCTCTTCTCGGGACAAAGAGCGAGAGCATAGAAATGGCCGAGGACAGGGAGCTTTTCAAGGAACTATGTGAAAGACTCGGAGAACCGGTGCTTCCTTCCGATATAGCTTCATCCGTTGAGACGGGATTAAAGGTGGCTGAGAAAATAGGCTATCCTGTTGTGCTCCGTCCCGCATTTACGCTTGGCGGTACAGGCGGCGGATTTGCCGATAACGAAGAAGAATTTGTGCCTTTGATGAAGAATGCGCTTTCACTTTCTCCTGTAAAGCAGGTACTCATCGAAAAGAGCATCAAGGGCTTTAAAGAGATAGAATATGAAGTGATCCGTGACAAGAATGATACGGCCATCACTATCTGTAACATGGAAAACATGGATCCTGTCGGAGTTCATACCGGGGATTCCATAGTCGTTTGTCCTTCGCAGACTCTGACCAACAAGGAATATCACATGCTGAGGGACAGTGCATTAAAGATCATCAGAGCCCTTGAGATCGAGGGCGGCTGCAATGTCCAGTTTGCACTCGATCCCAATTCCTTTGATTATTATCTGATAGAGGTAAATCCCAGGGTATCGCGTTCATCCGCACTTGCATCAAAGGCCAGCGGATATCCTATCGCAAGGGTTTCCGCAAAGATCGGTATCGGTATGACCCTGGATGAGATCAGGCTTGCCAATACTCCGGCGTCCTTTGAGCCCGCGCTTGACTACGTGGTTACAAAGATGCCGAGGTTCCCGTTTGATAAATTTACCGATGCAAACAATACACTCGGTACCCAGATGAAGGCTACGGGTGAGGTCATGAGCATCGGAAGATGCTTTGAGGAAAGTCTTCTTAAGGCAGTACGTTCACTTGAGATAGGACTGTTCCATCTCCACAGCAAAAAGTTCGACGAGACTTCCTCCGATGAACTTAAGACCTATATAAAGACAGGAACGGATGACAGGATATATGCGATAGCGGAGCTGCTCCGCCGCGGGACCGGAACTGAGGAGATATCTGCCATAACGCAGATTGACCGTTTCTTTATCGATAAGCTGAAGAACATAGTTGAGCTTGAGAGTGAATTAAAGGAAAGCCCGGGTGACAAAAAGCTTTTGGAAAAAAGCAAGAAGTTCGGTTTCTCTGACAGGGAGATCGCAGTTCTTTGGAATATGACCGAGCCTGAAGTAAGGATTTTAAGGAAGTCCGCAGGTATCATGCCCGTTTACAAGATGATCGACAGCTGTGCATCCGAGTTTGACAGCTACATACCTTATTTCTATTCAACCTATGAGGACGAGAACGAATCCGTCGTATCGGAAAAGGAAAAGATCATAGTTTTGGGATCCGGTCCCATAAGGATCGGACAGGGCGTGGAGTTTGACTATTCCACCGTTCATGCCGTAAAGACCATAAAGGAATCGGGCTATGAGGCTATTATCATAAACAATAACCCCGAAACCGTTTCTACCGACTATACCTGTTCGGACAAGCTGTATTTTGAACCCTTGTGTACCGAGGACGTAATGAACATCATCGACCTTGAAAAACCCAAGGGAGTAATAGCGACCCTCGGCGGACAGACGGCGATAAACCTTGCCGATTCACTTAAGTCCTATGATGTAAAGCTGATAGGAACCGATGATGATGCTATAGACAGGGCGGAGAACAGGGATCTGTTCGAGAAACTCCTCCTTGATCTTAAGATTCCGCAGCCAAAGGGAATGGCGGTAACAAACATAGAGGACGGCATAAAGGCCGCTGAAGATATAGGTTATCCCGTACTTGTAAGACCGAGCTTTGTTCTGGGCGGAAGAGCCATGCAGATCGTCGCAAAGGAAGAAGCTTTACGTACATATTTAAAGACTGCTGTTGAGATTGATGTGGATAAACCTGTACTGGTAGACAAGTATATCCGCGGTAAGGAGGTGGAGGTTGACGCCATTTGCGACGGTACGGATGTTTTTGTACCGGGTATCATGGAACTTGTTGAAAGAACCGGCGTTCATTCGGGAGATTCCATAAGCGTTTATCCACCGTTCAGTATCTCACAGAAGGTAAAGGACACGATACTTGATTATACCTTTAAGCTTGGTATCGGTATCGGCATCATCGGGCTTTTCAACATACAGTTCATAGTAGATCCGAATGAGAACGTATATATAATAGAAGTAAATCCCCGTTCATCGAGGACTGTTCCGTTCCTCTCAAAAGCTACGGGATACAGCCTGGCGGACATAGCAACACGCGTAATACTCGGGAAATCGCTTAAGGATCAGGGTATAAACGTTATATATCCCGAAGAGAAGGAACGGTACTATGTTAAGGTTCCCGCATTCTCGTTCTCAAAACTGAACGGTATGGACTCCTACCTTTCACCCGAGATGAAATCGACGGGAGAGGCCATAGGCTATGATAAGAAGCTGCACAGAGCCATGTATAAGGCGCTCATTGCATCCGGCATGAAACTCCAGAATTACGGAACGGTCGTAGTAACCCTTGCCGACGAGGACAAGGAAGAGGCGCTTCCTCTGGTACGCCGTTTCTACAATATGGGATTTAATATAGAAGCAACGATCGGTACTGCCGTTTTCTTAAAAGAACACGGCATCCGTACAAGGATAAGGAGAAAGCTCTCCGAGGGCAGCGAGGAGATACTTGACTCTTTAAAGGCCGGCTATGTAAGCTATGTTATCTGTACAAGAGCGATCCTTTCCGGAGTTCATTATGTCGACGGTATAGCCATAAGAAAATGTGCTTCTCATAACGGCATAACGATGCTTACCTCGCTTGATACCGTAAGAGTGCTGCTGGACGTTCTTGAGGAACTTACCATCGGTATCTCTACGATCGACGCCTGATTGAAAATTTTGTTAAATCTGTGTCATTCTGAGCGAAGCGAAGAATCTTTTAATCTATGATAAGCTCCTTCGCTAACGCTCAGGATGACAAACAAAGGATGACAAACAAAGGATGACAATCAAAGGCTCAAGACCAAGATAAACCCCGAAAAAATAACCCGGATGTTTTAAAACATCCGGGGCGTTTTTGCGATAAGCGAATGCTATTAGTTCTTAAATATTTTCTCTCTCTTCACATAAGAGCCTCTTAAACTCTCCGAGCGTCTCACAGCCGCTTTTTTCCCTCATCATAGCCAGGAGCTTTTTAACATAGCTGTAGGAATAGAAAAGCTTGTCGCTTATCTCCTTGCAGTTATAGCCTCTTATCATGAGCTCGGCCACTTTACATTCGGTCTCAGAGAAATTCTCGGAAAGAGTGGGAAGTTTTTTGGGCTTGTTTTCATTGGTCTTCAGGATATTGCCGAGACGGGCCAGCAGAATCTTCTGGGAAAACGGTTTCTTAATATAATCTGCGGCGCCAAGCTGAAGACCTTTGAGCTCGTCTTCTTCATCGGACAGCCCTGTCAGGAAGACAACCGGTATATCCCGGCATTGTTTCATTGCCTTTATGGAGCGGATAACATCATACCCGTTTATATCCGGCATCATCACATCAAGCATTATAAGGCTTGGAAGATTTCCGCCGGAAAGGGCTTTTAATGCATCTTTTCCGCTTGAATACAGACTGACGCTGTAATTCATGCCAAGAAGGACGGCCGCATTTTTCAGAAGTATCTTGTCATCATCAACTACCATGATACGTGGCTTTTCGTCATTCATTACTGTTTTCTCCTGTATTGCCTGAATAATGTCTGAGCGCTGGCGAAATCAAGCTCGTCAACAAACTCTGCGATATAGTTAAGCTGTTTGATCTTTTCGGGATTTGTTTCAATCTCGGAGAGTTGCCTGAGCGCATTCTGTGTCTCGAGCCAGATGTGCTCGTCAAGCCCCTTTTTGATCTGCTGTTCTAGTGTCGTACTGTTTATATTTCCCGTGAGCTCCTCAGGCTTTGTCTGCGGAAGCGCAGAGATAAGAAGGTTCATACCGTCAGCGGCTCTTTTCCATTCAAAGAGAAGTAGTTCTTTTGCATTTGCCGCATATTCGTAATCCTTGTCGTGGAGCCTTTTTTCAAGCTCGTTCGCCTGTTCGAAAAGACTCAGGGCTCCGACACCCTTTGAGGCCGATTTTAGGGAATGGACCTCAAAGGCAAGGCTTGTATAGTCTGTATCAAAAAGATTGCGGACCTTTTCGTGATTCTTCTCATATCCGTCCGCAAATATTTCCGCAAGGGAACAGAATCTCGTGATGCTTCCGCTTAGGTAACTGATACCTGATTCCAGGTTTATGTCGTACTTGCGAACCTTTTCGGAAAGGCTCTTGACTTCCTCGTCCGGAATGACCTCCTCAGAAACGCTGTTTATCGTAACCTTATCCTTCGGAAGCAGTGAGATAAGAGTTTTTTCAAGGTCATGCCAGCTTACGGGCTTTGACAGGTAGGAAGTAAAGCCGGCAGTAAGGAATTTTTCTTCTGAGCCTGCCAGGGCTTCGGCGGTCAGGGCAATGACCGGCGTACTTTCGGGAAGCCCCTTTTCACGAAGAGCCTTAAGTGTTTCTATACCGTCCATATCCGGCATCATATAATCAAGAAAGATAAGGTCGTAATCCCTTTTATCCACCATGTCGGTAGCAGTCTTGCCGTCCAGAGCGGTATCCACGGTGATCATGGTACGTTCAAGCAGCATTTTAATAACCGTAAGGTTTTCTCTGTTATCGTCTATGGCAAGGATGTGACAGTTCGGTGCGATAAAGCTGTCCGAACAGGTCTTATCGTCCGGCGTAAGCTGGATCTCGCCTATCGGTGAGGAGTCACATATCTTCTGGTTAAGCTCGATGCCAAATGTGCTGCCGTTGTTTTCGTTGGAGCTTACGATAAGCCGGCCGCCCATACTGTCGGCAAGATCCTTTGAAATGGCCAGCCCGAGTCCGGTACCTTCCACGGCCGATTCAATCGCTTTTGTACCTCTGTGGAAATTCTCGAAAAGAGTTTTCATTTCTTTTTCGGAGATACCTACACCGGTATCCGTTACAGAGATCCTTAAAAGCGCGGTTGAATCATGGTTGTCTATGGTTTCGGCAAAAAGGGTAACGGAACCTTGTTCGGTATATTTTACGGCGTTGGATATGAAATTGGTTATGATCTGGCGCAGATGGTTTTTGTCACCTTCAAGCATGGACATCGTTTCGTGAGAGATATTGGGGATGAATTTGAGCCCTTTAGCGGTGCAGAGCCTTGAACCTATCGAAGCAAGCTCCGATAGCAACGAGTCTGTACGGTAAGGCCTTGATGCGGTAATGATCTTTCCCGATTCTATCTGGGTTACGTCAAGGATGTTATTTATTATGGAAAGAAGGTGATCGCCTGAGTTCTGTATGACAGAGGTGTACTCATGGATTTCTTCCGGGTCGGTTGATCGGTTGATCAGCTCGTTTGTTCCCAGGATGACATTGATAGGAGTACGGATCTCGTGGCTCATGTTCGCAAGGAAGATACCCTTTGCTTTGTTACTCTGATTTGCCTCGGTCATGGCCTCTTCGAGTTTTTTCTGCTGGCTGTTATATAATCTCAGCTGTACGAACATGGCGGTACCGAGGGATATCGAGGAAATGGAAAATCCGGTTATTACATCCATCATGATAGACTCGCTGTCCGGAAACCATTCGACGAATTCGGGATAGGCGAGAGCCAACATACAGCTTGCTACATATATGAAGATTTCCAGAACTGCAAGTACGATACCGACCCGGCCTTCAAGCATGAACAGCGTGAATGTCGTTGCGAAAACGAAAAAGCAGGGCATGCCGCTTAAGAAAGCTCCGGCCGTGAAGAACAGTATCGGGAAAATGATCATGAAGATGAATATAGCCGTAATGATACAGCATATATAATAATTCCCGCTCTTTATCGAATATATCAGGAGCACGCCGGAAAGGATCGCGCATGAGAGCAGTACGGCACTGTTAAGTGCGGATGTTCCTATTATAAAGGAAATGGCAAATATGGACATGCTTACAAGAAAGCCTGTTAAAGCAAGCATATTAAAGATTCTTGCCCTGAAGTTGAGCTCAGGCGAGAACAGGACGGCTTTCAATTTTGACAGCATGACATACACCTCCTCTTTTTTATCACTATAGCATAGAGAAAAAAATAAGGCAACAGATTATGTAAAGAGTGTCCCTTAGGGACATTGTTTTATTTTTTTTTTCAATTATAATGGATAATGGAAAATGCGGATGCTATAGTGGAAAAGCTGTTTGCAACGAAGCAATCTGTGGCATCGGTTGTGATCAAAACAGAGCTTGACCACGATATCATATAAAAATCTAACGGGGTAAATATTATGGCAGACAATAATGAAGCAGATGCTCTCTTCGCGACAAGACGAAAGAGACAACAGGAAGCAGAAGCCGAAAAGGAAAGGCTTGAAGAACTTGACCGTCAGAAGCAGCAGGTAGCCGAGGAGATCAAACGGCTCGAAAACATCCGTGCTCTTCAGGAAGAGGAAGCAAAACAGCAGGCAGAGGAACAGAAGAGGCTGGAAATCCAGAGACAGTACGAAGAAGAACAGGAGAGGATAGCCCAGGCCAAGAGGGAAGAGTTCATTAACAAGTCAATGATGTCCAAAGCGGAAAAAGTACCGAGAGAAACCTCCGGAGGGACAAACTCGAAGAAGCTGTTCTTATACGGAGGCATTGCGCTGGGTGTAGTAGTGCTGGCAGTGGTCATAATACTTATCATTTCCATGAACTCGGGTGATAAGAAGAAGTCCGACAGCAGCTCCGATGACACCGGTAAAAAGACTGCCGAAACTGACAAAAACTATGAAGAAGACCGGGACGGTGATGTCGAGGACAATGATTACCCGGACGATGATGATAACGGCAACAGTGCGGATGAGGACGGGGACGGATATGTTTCATTTAAAGAAAAGACCGGTAGTTATAATTATGTAACGGCAAGTATTCCGGGGACGGATGCAAGCAGGAACGCAACCTTTGTGTATCCCGATTTCTTTAAAGAATATTCAGATTCCCAAGGGAACTCAATGTTCGCATGTTATGATGAGACATCGGAACAGTACGTATATTTCAGATATAAAGTAATCTTCCTGGAAAACGATCTTAGCGCAGCAATTGCTGACAGTGAGAGAGTACAGGAAATAAACAATACGTTACAACAGTCAATCTCTTTGGATAACATAGGAGACTCACTACTGGAAGATTACCGGGAGCTTGGGAATGAATCCGAATTGGATCTGAGTGAATACAGGGTGTACACGCTGGGTGACGCTTATGTTGAAGGTATGACAACCTTTGATGACTGTGCTTACGGTGACGTGATCCCGATGGTGCTTGTACGTGTAAAGGGTGATTTTGAAGCGATAGGTTTATTCTTTGTTACCGTAGGGGATGTTGGAGACCCTGTGTTATTTACCGATACTGATGTAGAAAAACTGTTTGAGATAATGGTTGACAATACAGATTTTTCAAGGGGTTAATGAAAGGAGAGGGAAATGTCTTTACTGCTAACGGTGTTTTTTGAAAACGGGTTTTCGGAACATTATTTTCCTGCTGTAGACAATAGGAAGTTTCCGATAACCGTAAGCCCGTACATATCCGGACTGGATGACGAATTTGTCATTGATGTTCAGGTATGGGACGGCAAGTGGACCATTCACGAGGACAAAAGGTATGAACTGCTTAAGGGCGGACAGAATGTAGAATCCGCCGAACTTAAAGCCGGGCTTATCCTTGAAGGAAATCTCAAAAAAGAGGATGTCTGGTTCTCACTTAAGATTGATGAGGCAGATGCCAACAGAGTAGGTTTCTCAAAGTACATCCTGAGAAGGGACAAGATACAGTCACTTGTAATAGGAAGCGGAAGTGCTTCGGATATCATTTACAGCAGCAGATTTGTATCGGAAAAGCACGCAGAGATAATCCTTGATGGAGATTCAACTTATATCTGCGATAACGGGGCAACAAACGGTACGTACTTAAACGGCAGGCTTGTAAACGGAAGGGCACCTATAAAGTACGGTGATATTATTTATATAGTAGGTCTTAAGATCGCATATCTCGGAGCGCTGATCGCGGTTAACAACCCCGACGGATGCGTAAAGGTTAAGCTGCTCGATCCCGTAGTTATCCCCGAACTTTCGGATGAAGGCGAGGAGGAAGAATACGAGAAGGCATATTTCTTAAGCACTCCCAGACGTCTCCGTGAGCTGGATGCCGAGGAGACACAGATCGAGAGATGCCCTCAGAAGCAGAATTCCAAGCAGCAGCCTCTCATATTTACCATCGGACCTTCGTTCACGATGGTAATCCCGATCGCTCTTGCGGCTCTCATGAGCAATGAGGGCGGATTCGGAGCTCAGGGTCTCGTGATGTCCGTAGGTGCCGCAGGCATGGCAACAGTATGGGCTATAGCAAATGCAAAATATAATAAGAAAGAAGCCCTTGAGACAGAGTTTACCAGAAAGAATACTTATCTTGATTATATTTCAAGAATAGAAAACAAGCTGAAGAAGAAGGCGGAGTATAACAGAACGGTTCTTGAGGAACAGTATCCTTCGGCTGACGAGATGCTCAGATTCGTAACCGACATGAACAGCAGGCTCTGGGAAAAGAACAGCAACCACAGGGACTTCCTTTCCGTAAGGCTTGGCATAGGCGATATCCAATCACCCAACACCGTTGACTTTTCAAATGAAGAGACGATTCAGGTATACGATCCGTTAAATGACTTCGGAAGCTCACTTAAGGAGAACTACCGCATACTTGAAAAGGTTCCCGTATCCGTATCGCTTTATGATAACAGGATCGTCGGTATAGTAAGTGCCGATGAGGCAAAGAGAAATGAGCTGTTAAGGCTTGTAACCCTTAACCTGGCCGCAAGCTTTTCATATAACGAGGTTCGTTTATGCTTTGCATTTAAGGGAAAGGAATATGACAACTTAAGCTTTACCCGCTGGCTGCCTCATACATGGACACCCGACGGTAAGGTAAGGCTTGTGGGATATGACAGCAGATCTCTCGGCGATGTCATGTATTATCTTTCGGACATGATAAGAGAGCGTGTCGAAAGGGATGAAGGAAACGACAAGCCCAAGGATGAGAAGACACTTCCTCATTATGTCATATTCATAACCGACATCTCGATAATCGCCGGCGAGCCGGTATCGAAGTTCCTGCTCGATCCTCCCAAGGAGGCAGGCATAACGGTTGTATTCCTTGCAGAATCACCCGAAAGGCTTCCTTCAAAGTGTGATACGGTCATCAGGGAAGATAACGAAGTATGTGCACAATACAGTATTGCCACACAGAAATGCGACAGCTCGAATCTTTCGTTCGACAAGATCTCTCTTCCCGCAATGGATAACTTCGCAAGACGTGTTGCAAACTTCGAGCTGAGAGATACCACGGGAAATTCGGAAATACCGGATATGCTTACATTCCTTGATATGTACAAGGTATCAAGAGTGGAGGATCTTAACATTTATCATAAATGGCTTGAAAACCGTACATATGAGACCATGAAGGCCATGGTCGGACAGAAGTCCGGCGGAAAGCCGGTTTATCTGGATATACACGAGAAATATCATGGACCTCACGGTCTGGTTGCAGGTACCACAGGTTCGGGTAAATCAGAGACACTGCAGAGCTACATCTTAAGTATGGCGATCAACTATCATCCTCATGAAGTATCCTTCATACTTATAGACTATAAGGGCGGCGGAATGGCACAGAGCTTTGACGGACTTCCCCACCTTGCAGGCATGATCACCAACCTTGGCGGAAACGGAACTACAAGAGCGCTGCTTTCCATCAACGCAGAGATAAAGCACAGACAGAGAGTATTCAACGAGTACAAGGTTAAGCATATCGACCAGTACATAGAGCTCTACAGAAACGGCGAAGCAGATGAAGCAATACCTCATCTTATCATCATTGCCGACGAGTTCGCAGAGTTGAAAAAAGAACAGCCCGAATTCGTAAAGGCACTTGTATCCGCAGCACGTGTAGGACGTTCGCTCGGTGTTAACCTGATACTCGCTACCCAGAAGCCCGGCGGCGTAGTCGATGACGAAATCTGGAGCAATACAAGATTCAGAATATGCTTGAGAGTTGCGGACAAGCAGGATTCCAACGAAATGCTCAAGCGTCCCGACGCAGCATTCATAACCGGTACCGGTCGTGGATACATGCAGGTCGGAAATGACGAAATTTTTGAAGAATTCCAGTCGGGCTGGTCGGGAGCACAGTATACTCCCGATGTACCGTTCAATGACGGAAGCAAGGGCTTCGTAAGGATGATCAGTATTTCAGGTAAAGCTGAAAAGACAGGTAAAAAGAAGAAGAAATCGGGCGAAGACCTGAACAAGGTTACACAGCTTGATGAAATAGTAAAATATGCGGCAAAGCTTTCGGCGGAGAATAACATCGCTCCGTTAAGGCAGATCTGGCTGCCGCCGCTTCCCGATACGCTCTATCTTGAGGATCTCGATACCGAAGGCCTCAACACCGAGCATATGGCAATCCCGATCGGTCTTGCGGACGATCCCGAGAACCAGAGGCAGTTTACCGTTTCGCTCGACTTCGTACGTGACGGACATCTCCTCATTTGCGGCGGTTCGGGTTCAGGTAAGACGACACTTATACAGACCATCATATTCAGCGCGGCAACAAGATATACCGCAAAGCAGGTTACATTCTATATTGCAGACTTCTCAGGCCGTACAATGTCGGCATTCTTAGGACTTCCTCATACCGGAGTCGTATGTCTCGAGGGTGAGGACGAGAAGATCGAGCAGATGATGGGCTTCATCAGGGAAGAACTTGAGAGAAGGAAGAACATCCTCTCACAGAAGGGCATCGGTTCATATCGTGATTACCTTTCGGTAGGTGATGATCTGCCGATGGTATTCCTGATCATAGACAACTACGCATCATTCTCGGAAAGCTACGAGGAGTACGAGGATCTCTTAATACAGCTTTCACGTGAAGCAGCAGGCTACGGTATCTACATGATCATAAGCTGCAACAACTCATCAGACCTTCGCGGAAGGATGAGGCAGGGCTTCATGAAGGGTATAGGAATGCAGCTTCCCGACAGATTCGAGTATGACAGCGTTATCGGAATGAGAACAGAGATCCTTCCCGACGACAGGGTGAGCGGACGAGGACTCATCAAGGAAGAAAAGCCTCTTGAATTCCATACGGCACTTCCTGTAAGAAGCACCGGCGCAAGCGTAATGCTCACTATAAGGAACATCATAGCAGAGAAATTCAAGGGAAGCGCAGGAGAGACAAAGAAGCTCCAGAGCAGATACGAGACGGTATCCTCAGAAGAACTGCTTAAGGAAACCGGAAGCAGAGACAGCCTGCTCATAGGTAAGGATGCAAGAGAACAGAATACCGTAGAGTTTGACATGGATAAGCTTCTCTGTTATCTGGTAAGCGGAAATGCAAAGAGCGGAAAGACCAACTTCTTAAAGTTTGCGGCTATGCAGCTTAAGGAAAAGGGCGCAAAGGTTTACATCTTTGACAGCGTTTTAAGAGAGCTTGAAGATTTCGCTGACAAAAACGAATTTGAAGGTTATATGACAGACGGTCAGCAGCTCTTCAACTTCATGGAGAATACGATAGTACCCGAACTTACCGAGAGAAACGAGCTTGTATTCAACGCAAGGGAAGAGAAGAGATCCGTAAAGGAAGCTCTTGAAAACTACGACAGGATAGTTCTTATCGTAAACAGCATCACCGATTTCATGGAGGCAATCTACAACGAAGAAGCCGATATGAGCGAATTCCTTGAGATCGTATTCGAGAAGGGCTTAGAGCATAAGATCCACTTCATTATGGGAGTATCTCCGAGAGAGTACAATGACTGCTATCAGTACGCAGCATTCCGTATGGCATGTGAAATGAAGACAGGTATGCATCTCGGTGGTGAGGTAAGCGAACAGGGCATCTTCGATTTCGATGTGACCGGAAATGAAGCTGACAAGAAGAGTCCTGCGGGAGTAGGCCTTACGACAGCAAACGGTAAGACAGTTGAGATAGTAACGCCTTTAGTAAAGGAGGACGCTGATGAGTAAGATCAACATAGAGGTTAAAATACCCGGCAATGCAAAGACCTATGATTTCCAGGTAGATGACAGGATGAAGGTAGGCACGGCCAAAAAAGAGATCATGTCTGCTATAGCTGATTTTGAAGGCTATAACATATTTAACGGAACCAAGGACATCGCAATCTGCTCTGTAGAGCTTGAAGGTCTTATTGAAGACGGAGAAAGTTTCCACACAGTAGGCATAAAAAACGGCAGTCAGCTGGTAATAGTATAGGAGGTAGGTTTTGGATCAGAGTAGAATATCAGTAGATACTGAGGCTCTTATGGGAGCCGCAGAAAAAGTGGATAAGTCTGTCAGCGACATTCAGGCAAATATCCAGAAGTTTCAGTCTGTTATCGAGGGTCTTAACAATACTTGGAGCAGTGATGTAAAAAACAAGTTTTTTACCAGCTACGAGAAAGACCTGAAGGCTCTTAACGAGATGGTTTCACAGTACAGCGAGGTTTCTTCCGGGTTGAGGACTATCGCCGATTACCACCAGAAGAACGAGGAAACCATAAAGAGTCACATAGATAAAGCACACAGAACTTACGGTTAGGAGGCACACAATGGCAGGAGATACTAATAAGGTCGATACCGCCCAGCTCGTTTCGGCAGCATCTGATATCGGTAATATCAAAAAGAATATTACTACAAGCGTTGAGTCTGTAAACGCAGTATTCAGAAAAATGTTCGAAACAAATGCGGGTAAATCGTCCGACGAGCTGAGCGCCGTAGTCGGGCAGCTCAAGAAAAGCTCTGCGGAGATCATAAATATGCTTGCAAGGTATGAAACAGTGCTTAAGGAAATCGCGGGAATCTATGATACCACGGAAAACAAGACAAGTAATGCTGCGGGCAAATTAAAGTTTGGAGGGTTGCGCTGATGGCAAATATCAATATAAACACCACTGAAGTAAGGCGTCAGGCAAGACTGTTAAAGGAAGCATCGACACAGCTCATTAACGGTACAGTAAAGCCCATGGATGAAGTAAATCAGAGCATACAGTCCATATGGACGGGAGATACTGCAAGGCTTTTCCTTAAGTATGCGGATGAATTAAAGACAAATTTAAAGTCAAACGCACAGGACATAAACGAGATCAGCGTATTCCTGACCGAAGCATGTCAGGCAATCGAAAGAGCGGAACGTGAAGCAAAAGCTAAGGTTAAATAAAATATTATAAGGAGGTTGCACAATGGCGACACAACAGGTAAATGCGGCAAAATTGAAGAAGGCCGGAAACGATCTTAACGATCTTTCAGCAAAGATGAAATCAGAGATGAACAAGCTCGACGAGAATATCCAGAAGGTATCTTCCGTATGGAGCAGTGATGCAAGCGCAGCTTATGTTAAGAAGTATAATGACAACAAGGCAAATCTGGATGAACTGGTACGTATCCTTCAGGAATTCGGCACATCGCTCAATACTTTTTCACAGAATTATACACAGGCAGACAATAAAGCTACCGATCTTATCGGAAAGTATCTTGGCAAATAAAGGAGAATAAAGATGGCAGAACAGATAAAGGTTAATACCCAACAACTCAAGAACTATTCAAACGAGATCAAGAACGGCTACAAGAACATGTACCAGTATTTATCACAGAGCAAGACCATCGTTAAGGGCTTAAAGTCAAGCTGGACAGGTGCCGGAGCAAATGATTTCTATACAAGATTCGACAGCATCATGACAAAGTGCGAATCCACACTTAACATTGTAAACACCTATGCTTTAACACTTTCGGAGACAGCAGATGTTTACGCTCAGAATGAACAGAAGGTAAGTGACAAAGCTAACAAGCTTAAGATCAAGCTTAAATAACAGGAGGGGCTTATGGCATCCATAAAGATAGCGGTTACGGAATTAAGCGCTAAGAAAGCCACATATACCAAGGCTGCCAGGAATCTGAGAGACATAATCCAGACTCTTAACAAGGCAAGGACATCCATAGGAAACGACAGGATGTTCGACAGGGCAAAGCAGTCTATCAAGAAGCTTGTGGATCTCCTTGACAGAAGAGCATTTGAGCTTGAGGCTTTGGCACAGGTCATGGGAACATCGGCAGACAGCTATAACAATGCCCAGTCACATGTCGTATCGGTCGTATCGGATTACAAGGCACATAAACAGGACTTCTACGGAAATCCCGTACATGTTTCGGGCGCAGCAGGCGGAGCTTCAGGAGCTGCCGCAGCTGCAACAACGGCATCTGCACCGTCAGGATCTTCGTCATATGCGGGAGGATCGTCGTCTGCAGGATCGGGATCGTCGGGAACATCCTATACAACAAACACATCGAGCACTGCAAGCACCGGTTCAGCAGGCGGAGCTGCAGGTGAAAGTCCGGTTGTAAACAACTACAGTGAAACTACGGTAAATAACTATACCCAGAACAATATATACGTTTCATCTTCGGATGCGGTGGGAGCAGCGGGAGCAGCTGCATCAGCAGCGCCTGCGGCAGCTGATGTTGTTCAGACCTCTGCAGCAAGCGTTGCATCGGCAGCACCTGCAGCAGCAGGAGTGGCTGCAGAAGCAGCATCCTCGGGCGGCGGACTCGGCGCGGCAGCCATCGGCATCGGTATAGGTGCTGCAGCTACGGCTGCGGGAATAGGTGCGGCAGGCATCATTTCCTCGAAGAAGAAGGAAAAGAAGGAAAAGGGCGTTTCTTCCGAAAACAGTGAAATAGACAAGAAACTGGCAGAAGCAAGAAAGAAGCTTAGCGCTCTTGAAAATGAAGAGGAAGTCTTAAAGGCAAATCTTACGGAAGTAACCGAATAATATATAGTTTAGCGGTAAAAAATAAGAAGAACGGCATAGCAGGGATACCGGGTCCCCGCTATGCCGTTCTTTGTGCGATAAGCGAATGTCCTCAGCGCAAGCTCAAGTTTATGTTGATTTAAAGCCCGGTATAGACTATAATGATATAACAAAACTGAAGGCGTTTTCGATGTGACTTTGACCGGAAGATTGCGCACGACGGCACTTTAAAAACGAGGTTATATAAATGGGCTACAGGATAATGATAGTCGAGGATGATTTTACACTTGCCTCGGCGATGAAGGAACAGATAGAAGCATGGGGTTATGAGGTAACGACCGTAAAGGATTTCAGAAAGGTAAAGGAAGAGTTTACGGAAGCGGATCCGCAGCTGCTCCTGCTCGATATATCGCTTCCGTTCTATAACGGATATTACTGGTGTACCGAGATAAGAAAGATATCGAACATCCCCATAGTTTTCCTGTCGTCCATGACCGAGAACATGAACATGATCATGGCCATGAACATGGGCGGGGATGATTTCATACCAAAGCCGGTGGACCTTTCGGTGCTGACCGCAAAGATACAGGCTATTTTCAGGCGTGTCTACAACATGAACCTGACTCCTCAGGTTTTAGAGCACAGGGGAGCTGTATTAAACCTTAACAACGGAACTCTTGATTATGACGGAAGCCGGATAGACCTTACGAAAAACGAGTTCAAGATCCTGAACATGCTCATGGAGAAAAAGGGCAGTATCGTCAGCCGTGAACAGCTTATGACAAAGCTGTGGCAGGACGACTGCTATGTGGAGGAAAACACGCTTACGGTAAACATCACAAGGCTCAGGAAAAAGCTTGAAGCCGCGGGACTTAAGGACTTCATAGCTACGAAGGTCGGCATTGGGTATATCATAGAATAAAAAGAATGACGGTTGTACGGAGGAAAGACAGGTGTCATCTGATCGGAAGAAGCTGATAAAGGGTTATATAAAATATAAAGCGGGCTCGATCGCTGCTATAATCGCATGTCAGGCGGTCATGCTTTTTGTTTTCGTACTTTACAGGCTCGAGATGACGCCGTTTTTATATGCACTTTGGATAAACATCCTGATCCTGTTCGTGTTTGTCGTATGCTCGTTTGTAAAATACAGGACCCGGCACAAGGAAAGGCAGAGGATACTTGAATCGGTGCTGAACGAAAGCATGGAATTTCCCGAGGCAGAGTCTCTTGAGGACGAGGATTATCAGAAAATACTCACCGTATTAAACAGCAGGTGCAACGAACTGACAAACAGGCTCGGCTCCGAAACCAGGGACATGAGCGATTACTATACCATATGGGTGCATCAGATAAAGACGCCGATATCGGTACTGTATATGCTCTTAAACGAGGATACGCAAAAGGAACGTTCCTGCAGGGATGAGCTTTTCAAGATAGAACAGTATGTAAACATGGTACTTAACTATTTAAGGCTAGGAAGTGAGACAAACGACCTTGTGCTTAAGGAACAGTCGCTCGATGAGCTTATAAGGGGAGCTGTAAGGAAATACGCATCCCTGTTTATAAACAGAAAGCTGAGCATCAGCTACGAACCTGTGGAGCTTAAGCTTGTAACCGATGAAAAATGGTTCTCATTCATCCTTGAGCAGATACTTTCAAATGCTGTAAAATATACTTTAAACGGCGGGGTAACCATAAAAGCGGAAAGGGGAAAGGTCAGTATATCCGATACCGGTATTGGCATAGAAGCTGAGGATATACCCAGGATATTTGAGAAGGGCTATACAGGGTTTAACGGCAGGAGCGGCAGAAAATCTTCAGGCTTGGGGCTTTATCTCTGTTCACTTGCGGCCCGTAAGCTGGAGCTTAAGCTATCGGTAGAGTCCGAACCGGGCGTCGGTACAACCTTTATCATAAAATACGACCCGGATGTCGACAAAATGAGCTTTGCCGACTAGAAAAAAAGACAACCTTACAAAATTGTCACACTGAAAAGCTGAAATGTCACACGAATCGATTTTGACATCTCAGTTTTTTTGGTATTATGGTACCAAGGGAGAAAGTTAAAAAGTCTATTAAGCTTGCTTAAATAGACTTTTATGACTTTCGCAATCCGTAGCATAAACTTGACTAAAAAGCATTATGATCACAAAAGGAGAGAACATATGACTATCTTGGAAGTAAATGGCGTTCAGAAAATATACACGACACGTTTCGGTGGAAACAAGGTAAGGGCGCTTGAAAACGTAAACTTCTCAGTAGAGGAAGGCGAATATGTAGCGATAATGGGAGAGTCCGGTAGCGGCAAGACCACACTGCTGAACATTCTGGCGGCACTTGACAGACCTACAAAGGGAAGCGTCCGCTTGGACGGCATGGAGCTTACTGAGGTAAAGGAAAGCGAGATGGCGGCATTCAGGCGGAAAAATCTCGGATTTGTATTTCAGGAATTTAATCTTCTTGATACCTTTTCGATACGGGACAACATACTGCTCCCGCTTGTACTTGACAGGCAGGATATAAAGCAGATGATGGGAAAGCTTGAAGAAATAGCATCGGCGTTCAACATAAGTGAGATACTTGATAAATATCCTTATGAAGTATCGGGCGGACAGAAACAGCGTGCGGCTGCGGCCAGGGCGATAATAACCGAACCGAAGCTGTTGCTCGCGGATGAACCGACCGGAGCGCTTGACTCAAAATCAACCGACGGGATGCTGAAGATTTTTTCACAGATAAACGAAAAGGGACAGACGATACTCATGGTAACACATTCGACAAAGGCCGCAAGCCACGCAAAACGGGTCCTCTTCATAAAGGACGGTGAGGTATATCACCAGTTATACCGCGGAGAATCAAGAGCCGAGGAGTTTTACGGAAAGATAACGGACACACTTTCGGTATTTTCAAAGAATGAATAAAGGCAAAGGACAGGGAATATGAAAAACTTTTATATAAAAACAGCATTAAGCAATCTGAAGAAAAACTCAAGATTGTATATTCCTCAGGTAATATCCGGAGCCGTGATGTACAGTGTTTTTTACATTATGCTGAAGCTCTGCTATGAAGAAAAACTTTTATACGGCAGGGGATCACGGTATATCCCGACATTCATGGCCATCGGCTGCGCGGTCATGCTCATTCTGTCGGCAGTCATGATCTTTTATTCAAACGGCTTTTTGATGAAGCAGAGGAAAAAGGAATACGGACTGTATAACGTACTCGGACTCGAAAAACGGCACGTTATACTGATAATGTTCTTTGAAAACATAATCTCGTTTGCAGGTCAGATACTCGGCGGGATCGTCATCGGCGTAAGCTTTTACAGACTGAGCACGCTGCTGATATCAAAAATCATGGATAACAGCAACATATCCGGGGCATCCGTATTCAGCGGAAAAGTCGTGCTGTTTACAACAATTGTGTTTTTGATGCTGTTTGTACTAACGTTCATCTACAATGTGATCTCGATAAAGAAACTTAACCCGGTAGAGCTGATGAAGGCTTCATCAACGGGCGAAAGGGAACCGAAGGTAAAGTGGATCATGTTTTTGCTGGGAATCATTTTCCTCGGCGCAGGATACTGGCTGGCGGTGTCTCTTGAAACGCCGCTGCGCGCACTGATGGGCTTCTTTATTGCAGTAATACTGGTAATAGTGGGAACGTATTTCCTCTTTACGGCAGGAAGCATTTTTATACTTAAGGCATTAAAGAAGAATAAAAAATACTATTACCATCCCGAGCATATGATATCGGTATCGGGCATGCTGTACAGGATGAAGCAGAATGCGGCCGGACTTGCTTCCATAGCCATACTTGCAACAGGAGTGCTCATCATGATATCCTCTACGGTTTCTCTGTACGGCGGTGTGGAGGAATCCATAGCAAAGATGTACCCGCAGGATCTGTATTTTTCTTCATATTTCATTACAAGGGAGGATACCCAATACAATACCAGGTGGGTAACATATGAAGAAGCTGAAAAGGTATTAAGGGAGAGCGCGGAAAAGGCGGGCGTGGAAGTGACCATGTTTGCCCAGGAGGAATACTTTGAGACCGCATATATACTGGATAATGACGAACTGAAAGCTGAGGTTGAAAATCCGACGTCATCCACCTTTTTCGAATCGGGCCTGAGCAGTTCGAAAGTGAAATGTATAACCTTTATAGATACGGACTGCTATAACAGCCTTACCGGGGAAAATCTTGTGCTTGGTGAGGATGAGATGGCTCTCGCAGCTATGTCGGGCGGAAAATGGAAGCCGGAAAAGGTAAAAATAGCCGGTCTTGAACTAAAGTGCAAAAGCAGGCTTGATCAAATACCGGTTTATTCTGAGGTTGGTACGATCGTGGACTGTTATCTCATGGTGGTAAGCTCCGGGAACTACCGGGTGATATTTGACGAGCAGAAGGAGAAGTACGGAGATTCTGCCTCCGAGATAGAAAAACGTTTTGTAGCAAATATAAAGGGTGAGGACGAAAACAGGGAGAAGCTGGAGAATATATATCTTAACATGATCAATGACTATCTTAAAGAGGATGAAGACTGGTGCAGTACCAGGTGGAATTCTTCGTGGGATATGAGGACGGATTTTTATGACATGAACGGGAGCCTTATGTTCCTGGGCATACTCCTTTCGATAGTCTGCCTGATCTCAACCGCGCTGATAATCTATTACAAGCAGATTTCCGAGGGTTATGATGACAGGAATAAATTCCAGATCATGCAGAAGGTGGGTCTTTCGAGAGAAGAAATAAAAAAGACCATACGGAGCCAGATACTGACCGTGTTCTTCCTGCCGCTCATAGTCGCAGGCATACATACGCTTGTCGCTTTTCCCATGATCACAAAACTGATGGCGATGTTGTCCGTATTCGGTGCAGAGATACTCCTGCCGTGCCTTGGCATAGTATTTGCGGTATTTGCGCTCGTTTACGTTGTGATATACAGCATAACGGCTAAGACATATTACAAAATTGTGCGATAAAAAATTGTTGACAATATCAAAAAAAAGGAATAAACTATGTTCTTGAAGAAGCAAAGGCGTTTCGGGTATAGCTCGAAGTGTCTTTGTTTTTTATTATTTAGGAAAGAAGGAAGAAAAATGTCACTGCCAAACAAACATTACGGAGAACTGAAGGACTCATATTTATTCTATAACATTTCACAGAAGATAAAAGCATATTCCGCCAAAAACCCGGACAAGAAGCTGTACCGCATGGGTATCGGAGATGTTTCGCTGCCGCTTTGCGACGCTGTTATCAAGGCACTCCATAAGGGTGTTGACGATCAGGCAAACAAGGAAAGCTTTCACGGATACATGCCCGAATGCGGGGCTCCCTTCTTAAGGACAACGATCGCAGAGTACTACAGGAAAAGAGGCGTTGATCTCGCGGATGATGAAGTTTTTGTTTCAAGCGGCGCAAGCGATGAGCTCGGAGATATCATAGACATGTTCGACAGGGGAAGCGCAGCATTGGTCATAGAGCCTGCCTATCCCGCATATGTGGACGCAAACACAATGGCCGGAAGAAAGATAGTGCATCTTGCATCGGGAAAGGAAAATGGATTCCTGCCCGCACCCGATGAGGATACACAGGCCGATCTCATCTATATCTGCTCACCCAACAACCCTACAGGTGCAGTATTTACAAGGGAAGGTTTGAAGTCTTGGGTTGATTTTGCAAACAAACATAAATCGGTCATTCTTTTTGATGCCGCATATGAAGCCTTTATCGAAGAGGAAAACCTTCCCAAGAGTATTTTTGAGATAGAAGGTGCAAGGACCTGCGCTATAGAGATATGCTCGCTTTCAAAGACCGCCGGCTTTACCGGAACAAGACTCGGCTATACGGTGATCCCTAAGGAGCTGGAGCGTGACGGCATGAACTTCAACTCCATGTGGGTAAGGAACAGGACTACAAAGACAAACGGCGTAAGCTATATCATACAATGCGGCGGAGCTGCCGTATTTACCGATGAAGGACAGCGCCAGATAAAGGAAAACATAAAGATTTACAAGGATAATGCAAAGGTTATCATGCAGGCTCTTGATGAGCTCGGCATCTGGTACTGCGGCGGAAAGAACGCGCCTTACGTATGGCTGAAATGTCCCAAGGGAATGGGAAGCTGGGAATTCTTCGACTATCTGCTTGAGAACGTACAGGTTATAGGAACTCCGGGAGAGGGCTTCGGAAAATGCGGAGAAGGCTATTTCCGCTTCTCGTCCTTCGGAAGCCCCGAGGATACGAAAGAAGCTGCCGAGAGACTTAAAAAGCTGCTGAAATAGTTGCTATTCACAAATAATGCGGTGGATAGTAACGTTAAATGAATATTGAATACTGAAACGCGCATCCTATAGTATGCGTTTTTCTTAAGAAATGTTTACTTGCTTCGGAATAAAGTATATGATAAAATAACCGATAAGAGATGATGTTTTTATAAGTTTGTAACAATTGACAAAACAATTTGGAAAGCAAATGCCACCTGGGTATGATAAAAAAATGGAGGTGTGCCATGGCTGTTTCTTAAAAAACCTTTTCATCTGATGATTGAAAAAGGCATGACAAACGCTCAGCTGCAGCAAAAGGCTGGTTTCTCTGCAAATATTATCACCCGCCTTAAACGCAATGGTTATATTTCACTTGAAAGCATCGAAAGCATTTGCCATGTGATGAACTGCGGTGTTGATGATATTTTAGAATTTATTCCTGAAAATAAGGGGGAATGATCGTATGACTCCAGAAGAGCAAGCCCGTGTGGTTATAGATGAAAAGCTTGAACAGTCCGGATGGATTATTCAAGATATGCGGCAACTGAATTTGACAGCTTCCCTCGGTATAGCAGTACGCGAATTTCCTACCAGTACCGGGCCGGTTGATTATGCTCTTTTTATAGAGGGGAAGCCTGTAGGCATCGTAGAAGCAAAAAAATCCGAGGCCGGCGAAAACATTACTGTAGTGGAAGGTCAGTCCGCACGGTATGCGAACAGCACCTTTAAATGGGTACAGCAGGAATACAGGATTCGCTTTGCCTACGAAGCAACTGACATGTTGGTCAGATTTACAGATTATGATGATATCAAATTCCGTTCCCGTGCTGTATTCTCATTCCATCGCCCGGAAACGTTAAAATCGCTGATAGCCGCTTCAGATACGGTTCGGAACAATATGAAGCATTTCCCGGCACTTGATGAGACAGGCTTCAGAAAATGCCAGATCAAGGCTATCAATAATTTGGATCGGTCCTTTGCGGATAACAGGCCAAAGGCGCTGGTCCAGATGGCCACAGGTGCGGGCAAAACATTCACTGCAATTACAGCAGCATACAGACTTTTGAAATACGGCAAGATGAACCGTATTCTTTTCCTTGTGGATACGAAGAGCCTCGGTGAACAGGCTGAACGTGAATTTCTTGCCTATACGCCAAATGACGATCCGAGGAACTTTTCTCAGTTGTATGGTGTCAGACGACTGAAAAGTTCATATATTCCGAATGACATTCAGATCTGTATCAGCACCATTCAGCGCATGTACTCTATTCTGAAGGGTGAAGAACTGGATGAGGGCGCTGAAGAAGTTCCATTTGCGGAATATGTGACAGCAGAATCCAAAGCACCGAAGGAAGTTGTTTACAACAGTAAATATCCTCCGGAGTTCTTTGACTGCATTATCGTCGATGAATGCCACCGCTCCATCTATAATGTCTGGAGTCAGGTGCTGACCTATTTTGACGCATTTATTATCGGGCTGACGGCTACTCCGGATAAAAGGACATTCGCATTTTTTGATGAAAATGTAGTCAGCGAGTATCCGAGAGAACAGGCTATCGTTGACGGCGTTAATGTCGGAGAGGATATTTTCCTTATAGAGACGGATATTACCAGAAACGGCGCACGTCTGATGAAACAGCTGATTGAATACCGCGACAGGCTTTCACGCGCAAAGCGTTGGCAGCAAATGGATGAAGACGAGGATTATTCCGGTGCGAACAAAGGAAAGCTCGATAAGGATGTTGTAAATCCAAGCCAGATCCGGACGGTAATCCGCAGCTTTAAGGAAAACCTGTTTACTACACTGTTCCCTCGCCGGAAGGAAGTACCGAAGACGCTGATTTTTGCTAAAACCGACAGTCATGCGGATGATATCATCCAAATCGTCCGTGAAGAATTCGGCGAAGGGAATGATTTCTGCAAGAAAATCACCTATGCCGCCGATAAGCCGGAGTCGGTCTTAAGTGCATTCCGCAACGATTATTATCCCCGGATAGCTGTCACAGTGGATATGATCGCTACAGGAACGGATGTAAAGCCGATTGAATGTCTGATCTTTATGCGTGATGTCCGGAGCAAGAACTACTTTGAGCAGATGAAGGGGCGCGGTACACGGACACTCGGCGTGGATGACCTACAGAAGGTTACTCCCTCTGCCACAGAGAATAAAGATCATTTTGTCATTATAGATGCCGTCGGTGTTACGAAATCCAGGAAGAGCGATACCCGTCCATTAGAGCGCAAACCATTTGTTTCCATGAAGGAACTTATGATGAATATCGCTCTGGGTGCAAAGGATGAGGATACCCTGACGTCACTTGCAAGCCGTATTACTCGCCTGAATGCCCAAATGACATCAACCGAGCGTAAAAACTTTGAAAATACGGTTGGTATTTCTGCGTGGAAGGTGGCAGAAAATCTGCTGAATGCATTTGATGAAGATGTTATCACCGAAAGAGCGAAGACTGATGCGGGAACAGAGGAGCCGACCGAGGAACAGCTGCAGGCTGCAAAGACTGCAATGATCACAGAAGCGGTCACCCCGTTCCATAATCCGGAAACCAGGGATTTTATCGAAAATGTCCGCCGGAGTCATGACCAGATCATCGACAACATCAATCTGGATACAGTAACCTTTGCTGGGTATGACACGCAGCGAGAAGAAAATGCCGATCAAGTAATCGCGACCTTCCAGGAATTTATTGAAGAAAACAAAGATGAGATCATTGCTCTCCGTATTATCTACGATCAGGCATATAAAGACCGCCCTATGATAATCGATGGGCTGAAATCGATGTATCAGAAGCTGAAGGAAAAAGGTATCACCGTAGAACGGTTGTGGGATTGCTATGCGATCAAAAAAACGGAAAAGGTGAAACGCGGCACGATGGCGCAGCTCACCGACCTGATTTCCATTATCCGCTTTGAGATGGGATATACGGACAATCTCTCTCCTTTTGCGGATAAGGTGAACTATAATTTCATGCAATGGACCTTCCGCAAAAATACCGGTGCGGTGCATTTCACAGAGGAACAGATGAAATGGCTGCGCATGATCAAGGACCATATCATTACTTCGCTTTCTATCCTGCCGGAGGATCTGGATTTGACGCCTTTCGACCGTTGCGGCGGCTTGGCAGCATTCTATGATGCATTTGGTGATGATTATGAAAATATACTCAACGAGATGAATGTTGAGTTGGTGGCATAAACTATGACAGAAACAAAGAAATTAAAAGACTGCTGTACAATAATTGCCGGACAATCGCCTGAATCAAAATATTACAATTCGAAAGGGGATGGGCTGCCCTTCTTTCAGGGAAAAGCTGATTTTGGCGATTTATATCCAACGATACGTGTATACTGTTCAAAGCCGACGAAAATATCGGAAAAAGACGATATTTTATTGTCAGTTCGTGCACCGGTTGGTCCCACTAATCTTGCACCTTGTACTGTATGCATTGGCAGAGGGTTAACCGCTATCCGTCCATCCAAAGAATTACTGATAAAGTACGTGCTTCTCTTCTTTAGGTACTTTGAAGCTCAACTTGCGTCAAAGGGTACAGGAACAACCTTTAAGGCAATAACGCAGGATGTTATCAAGAATCTTGAAATACCTGTTCCTTCTATATCCGAACAGCAACGCATCGTGTCCCGTATCGAGGAGCTTTTCTCCTCACTCGACAATGCTGTGGAAACCTTGCAGAAAACAAAGGAACAGCTGGCAGTATATCGGCAGGCTGTTCTGAAAGAGGCTTTCGAGGGTGACTATAAAAAAGTCTCTCTCGGCGATATTTCTACGGTTATAAGCGGATACGCATTTAAGAGCAAAAAATATGATCCCGATGGTAAATATGTTGTTGTTAAAATTGGGAATGTAAAGGAGCGGCGTTTTGACTTTAGCCGTGATTTAACTCGTACTAATGAGGCAGACGATAACATTTTAGAGAAATATCTCCTACAAGAAGGAGATTGTCTAATCACACAAACCGGGTCGCGAGGTAAGAGAGATTATGGTTTTGTCTCAATGATTAGTAATCAAACCAATTTCTTGCTAAACCAAAGAGTTGCTGCATTGAGGTTTAACAAGGATGTTGCTATGCCACAGTTCTTTCAATACTATCTTTCTTCACCGGATTATAGGGATAAATTCTTCAGTTATGAAACCGGCAATGTGGGGCAGGGAAATGTCGGAATAAAAGCACTATCAGAACCTATGGTCATTTTGCCAAGTATTGTAGAACAGAAATTGATTATTCAAAACATCGAAGAACGATTGTCCATGTGCGACAGTATTGAAAAAACTGTCAACACCGCTCTCACACAGGCCGAAGCCATGCGTCAGAGCATACTGAAAGAAGCATTTGAAGGTCGTCTGTAAAAGGAGTTATTAATGCCAAGAATTAACATCAGGAATTTTACAAGAAAGATGTCAAAGAACTATCTTCTGCTGAATTCGAAAAATGCTGCCTTATGGTTCTGAGCGGGTATGCAGAAGAAATGTATCTTGATAACTTCGTTATCTCGCACAATGAGATTGTAAAAGCACACGATGGCGACTATCAGGTAGATATTTACTCTGAGTTCACTATTTTTGGCGGAAGCAAAATAAAGGTTTTGGTAGAGTGTAAACAATACAGTAGTCCCGTGAAAAGGGAACGAGTCGAATTGCTTCACAGCAGGCTGCTAAGCACAGGTTCTCACAAGGGAATCCTGATGACAACTGCACAATTCCAGAGTGGAGCACTCCGCTTTGCGAAAGAACATGGCATTACACTGATCGAAGTTATGAATACATGCGATCGATTCCATAGCTATGCAAGCGAAGCGGACTTCAACCTTCCTTTTGAAGAAGAAATCCTGCACAGATATCCTGTTTTTTGCGCCAACCTAGTAACAGATGAAAGAAAACAGGTTTTTCCTACAACTTCAATGATAGAGCGATATATCGCAGAAATACATACTGAGAAAGGTAAAAACTGATATGCGAGAATACAAAGATTGCTATATTGCTTATCTTGATATATTGGGCTTTAAGGAAC
>JAEEGG010003047.1_pt1 | contig 42266 bp, 29 predicted proteins | sample 9134161 | NCBI WGS metagenome assembly JAEEGG01 (sample SAMN16246543, study PRJNA631951) | gut metagenome | biome: gut microbiome; feature: rumen; material: CR-attached | host: Bos | place: Iran: Karaj | collected 2018-10 | reverse complement strand
GTTTACTCAGAGCCTCCTCAATGCCCATTATTGACAAATTAATTATGTAATATAATTTCGCAAGATTGGCACGCAGGTAAACAGGTACACGAGTACTTTCACTTTCAAAACTTTCAACTTCCAAAACCCTAAATGGGACAGGGACAATGGGACAATTGTGTTTTGAAAATCCGCAGGTCCGCAGGTTCGCAGGTCCGCAGGTTCATTTACTAAATTGGAGGTCGCATAAGTGTGTTTCTTTGCGACAGGAGAAGAAAATTTTCATGTCAACTTGCCTATTTTGAATTATATATATTATAATATATATAATTTATATAATACATTATATATAATATTATAGATATATAAATAGTAATATATACCACTCCGATGACGTATTTTTTTCCCCTTCGTGTCGCAATGAAACGCACCCATCTTCCTTGCAACCAAACCTCTCCATGACAAATCAAAAAAGCAAAAGAACCTGCGGACCTGTGAACCTGCGGACCTGCGTCGTAATCATTAAAAACAAGCCAATTGTCCCATTGTCCCTGTCCCAGATGCAATCAAAAACAGGGTTTTGGAAGTTGAAAGTTTGAAAGTTATTGAAATTCTTCTTATCTTTGCCTCAAAATGAGTTCGAAAATAGGCTGCATCTAAAAAAAACTCAAATAAAATTTGGTTTTTTATTCGATTTTCACTATCTTTGCACCGTCAGAATGTCGTCAGAGGGCGCGAACGGTTTGCTCTTGTAGCAATATTCAAGCTGGACCTTTCTGACCGCCATACGAGGACATAGCCCACAAGGTTATGTCCTCAGTTTGTTTATTACATCGTTGATCAGCTGTTTAATGGAGTCCTTGTCTGGAGCAGCGAATGTCTCTGGCTTGATAACAACAGCTTTACTATTATGAACAACATAGCATTCGTCGAGGCTTCCCTGAGTAAAGTCTTCATGGCGACCAAAGAGGCCAGAAACAATCTTCTTGGTTTTCAGTATGCTTTCCGACATATGCATATCGAAGTCGAGAACAACTATTTTGCATCCTTGTAGTTTGGCTTTACGAAAGGCGGATTTGATGCCATTCTCACTTTCCACGCCCTTTCTATCGCCTAATATCTCGTCTATGGCAAATTCAGTTTCGCAATTCTCTGGTACTATGTCGTTCATACCATTATCTTTAATGTTCAACATTCAGTTTACAGGGTACAAAGGTACAAACACTTTTTGAATTGTGCAAGAATTTGGAGGAAAGATTTGGTGGAATGGAGAAATAACACATTATCTTTGCACCAAATTGACACAAGAAAAGAGCGAGGGATCTTTCGATTTCCTCGCTCTCTCTGTCGGGATTACTGGACTCGAACCAGCGACCTCGCGCCCCCCAGACGTGTGCGCTACCAACTGCGCTAAATCCCGATCCTAAGTGATTTGTTTTCCAAATCGCGTGCAAAGGTACATAGTTTTTGTGAATTGTGCAAGTTTTCGAGCATTTTTTTAGTAAAAAACTATAAAATCTATGATTCTGTGGCTGAAAATGCGTACCTTTGCAATCAGATTTTATGTGTAAAAGGTTAAATGGAACAATATAGAATTACTGCTCCTGAGCGGCTCGATGTAACTGTAAAACTACCCGCTTCGAAGAGCATCTCTAACAGGGCGCTGATTATTTATGCCCTTAGTGGGGGAAGAATGATGCCTCAGAATCTTAGCGATTGCGACGATACGGATGTGATCATCCAGGCCCTGCGTTATATGCCTGAAGAGATTGATATCAAGGCTGCCGGTACGGCCATGCGCTTTATGACTGCCTATCTCAGTGTGATGCGTGGCACTCATGTCATCACTGGTACGGAACGTATGAAGCACCGTCCGATCGCTATTCTCGTAGATGCCCTGCGTGCTTTGGGAGCTGAGATAGATTATGTGGGCGAGACGGGTTTCCCTCCGCTTCGTATCACAGGTAAGACGCTCGAAGGCGGTCTGCTTGAGATCCCAGGAAACGTCAGTTCGCAGTATATCTCGGCTTTGCTGATGATAGGTCCTGTGCTTCGTGAGGGTCTTACCTTGCGTCTTACGGGTGATATCATCTCGCGCCCCTATATCGACTTGACCCTGTGGACGATGCGTGAGTTTGGCGCCGATGCTGAATGGACGGCTGCTGATACCATCACCGTTAATCCCAAGCCCTATAAGAATCGTGAGTATTTTATCGAGAACGACTGGAGTGGGGCGAGCTATTGGTATGAGATGTTAGCGCTCTGTAAGAGTCGCGACTCCGAGGTGCGTCTGACTGGGTTGATGGACGGCTCGAAGCAAGGCGACTCCGTTACCCGTTATCTCTTCAGCCTGTTAGGTGTCAAGACCGTCTTCGAGACCAAAGCGGTGGGTGTGCCCCAGACTGTGATCATTAAGAAAAACGGTCGTTGTGTGCCCAAGTTAGAGTACGATTTCGTGAACTCCCCCGATCTTGCCCAGACGTTCATCGTGACGTGTGCCGCCAAGGGGATCCCCTTCCATTTCAAGGGGCTCTCTACGCTGAAGATTAAGGAGACCGATCGTATTAAGGCCATGATGACTGAGATGCGCAAGTTGGGCTTTGTGCTGAAGGATGTCAATGACAGTGAACTGATATGGGATGGTGAGCGTTGCGAGCCTGCCTTGGAACAGGGTATTGATACCTACGAGGATCATCGCATGGCCTTAGCCTTTGCGCCTTACGCCTTTGCGACTGAGCATCTTCTCATCAATAACCCCCAAGTGGTTACCAAGTCTTATCCTCAGTTCTGGAACGATCTCAAATCCGCAGGAATCAAGATTGAAAAGTGAGTTTTGTAGTTGTATGCATAGGGATGATCGTGGCGCTGGGTATTATCGCCGCAGTAGCCAATAAGTTCGATAAGGGCGACGACACCATCGAACAGGGGCACGATTGTTCCAACTGCACCGAAGCCGACGAAGGCAACTGCAAAATCCATGAGTTGATGGAACAATGCAAGAAGAATCAGCACAAGGCCAGCCTTGTGCTGATTCTCTTGCTTTCGCTTACCGCCTGCTCCACCCAAAAGAATACTGCTAAGAACCGCTGGTGGCACTCGTTCCATGCCCGTTATAATACCTATTATAATGGTTCGCAAGCTTTTATCGAGGGCAACGAGGAGAAGGAGAAAGGCAACATTGACAACTATACCGAACTGATTCCACTCTATATGGTGGGCAACAAGCAGAGTCGTGAACTCGGTCAGGGGCAGTACGACCGAACCATCGAGAAATGTGAGAAGGCCATCCGTCGTCATAGTATCAAGAGTAAGCCCCAGTGGGATGCCAGCAAGCAGAAGACGGCCAAGGATCGGGAGTGGCTGGGACGTATGGAGTATAACCCCTTCCTCTGGCGTGCTTGGCTCCTGTTGGGTAAGGCCCAGTTCCAGAAAGGTGCCTTCGATGAGGCTGCTGCTACCTTCTCGTATATGACGCGCCTCTATCGCACCCAACCCATGCAGAACGGTCTGGCTCGTGCCTGGCTTGCCAAGTGCTATACGGAATTAGGGTGGATGTACGATGCTGAGGACGTGATCCGTAATATGAGTCGCGATTCGATGGACTTCCGTGCTGTCAAAGACTGGGACTATACCTATGCCAACTACTACATCCGTCAGCACGACTATGAGAAGGCGGTGCCCTATCTGCGTAAGGTCATCCATCATGAGCGGCGCCGTGTACAGCGGGCTCGTGAGTGGTTCCTCATGGGACAGATCCAGTCGTTGCTGGGGCATCGCGATGAGGCCTACAAAGCCTATGGTAAGGTCATCGGCTGTCATCCCCCTTACGAGTTGGAGTTCAATGCCCGTATCGCCCAGACAGAGGTGATGGCGCAGGGAAACAGTCGTCAGATGATCAGTCGTTTGCGTCGTATGGCCAGCGATGATAATAGTAAGGAATACCTCGATCAGGTGTTCTATGCGATGGGTAATATCTACCTGACAGAGAAAGACACCCTTCAGGCCATCGCTGCCTACGAGAAAGGTAATGAGGGCTCTGTGCGTCATGGCGTCGAGAAAGGTGTGTTGCTGCTTACGTTAGGTAACCTCTATTGGCAACGGGGTCAGTACAACCACGCCCAGCGTTGTTATGGTGAGGCTATTGGTCTGCTCGATAAAGACCGTGCTGACTACTCGCAGCTGGCTGCCCGATCCAAGATCCTCGACGAGCTCGTGCCCTATACCGATGCCATCCACCTGCAGGACTCTCTGCTGGCTCTCTCTGTGATGCCTGAGGCAGAGCGCAATGCTGCCATCGATCGCGTGATTGCCGAGGTGATGCGTCAGGAGCGCGAGGCCCTGTTAGCTCAGCAGGAGGCCGATGCCGAACAGCTTCAGCAGCAGAATGCCGCCCAGAGTGGTGGTCATACAGAGCCCGTTGCTTCGCAGATGCCCCTGATGGGTAATGGTCAGTGGTACTTCTATAACCCTGTGGCCGTGAATCAGGGTAAGACCGTCTTCCAGCGTCAGTGGGGTAAACGTGAGAATGTCGACCACTGGCAACGCATTAACCAGACCGTTGTCCGTCAGAATACGCCAGCATCTCCAGACTCTCTGGATATGTCTGCAAATCCTGAAACTCCTGAGCTCCAGAACTCCCCAGAAACAACTCCCCCCACTTCTGATATCCACGAACGCGAGTACTACCTCGCCCAGATTCCTTTTACTGACGAACAGAAGACCGCCTCGCACGCTATCATCAGCGATGCCCTGTTCCATGCGGGTGTCATCTTCAAGGATAAGCTCGACAACTTAGTCCTCTGTGAGCGTCATCTGGGGCGACTTGTACACGACTATCCCCAGTTTGAGCACCTCGATGAGGCTTGGTATCATCTGTTCCTGCTCTATTCGCGCCAGGGCCTTCGTCAGGAGGCCGATAACTGCATCGCCCATCTGAAGGCCGACCATCCTGAGAGCGAGTGGACCATCTTGCTGACTGATCCCAACTACGTGGAGAACAGTCGTTTTGGCGATCATATCGAGGACTCGCTCTATGCGGCCACCTACGAGGCTTTCAATGCCGATCGTGCCGATGTGGTCAGTGCCAATGCCCGTCTCTCGGCCGAGCGTTTCCCCTTGGGCGAGAACCGTGCTAAGTTTATCTTCATCGACGGACTGAGTCGTCTGAATGCGGGCGATGGTGATGGTTGTATCGAACAACTGAAGATGGTGGTTGAGAAATATCCGCAGAGTGAGGTCAGCGAGCTGGCTGGAATGATTATCAAGGGCGTGCAGGATGGGCGACGTCTGCATGGTGGCAAGTTCGACATCGGCGATATATGGTCGCGCCGTGATATTGTGCTCTCTGCCGACTCTACCGTAGCCGACACCCTTAGTGCCGAGCGTAACCAGAGTTTCCTCTTTATCCTGGCCTACGAGCCCGACTCCGTCAATGAGAACCAGCTGCTCTTCGAGATGGCCCGTTATAACTTCAGCAATTATCTCGTGCGCAACTTCGACTTGCTTATCGACGAGCATGAGGGTATGCACCGTATGCGCATCAGTGGTTTCCTCAGCTATGACGAGGCGCTGCAATATGCCCGTCAGCTCTATGCCGATCCGCTGATGAAAGAGCGTTTGAAGGGCTGTCGCAGTCTGATTATCAGCGACGCGAACCTCGCCCTCATCGGCACGAAGTTCAGCTACGACGACTACCAGCAGTTCTACGAAGATATCTTCGTGCCTATGAAGGTGAGCAATGAGAAACTGCTGATCATTCCAGAGGATATCGACCAGCCCGATGTGGAGGAAATTGACACCCCAGAGGAGCAGCAACAAGAGGAAGAGGACGACGAACTGTTCCCCACCAACAACCGTCGTCAGCCGCAAGTCAAGGACTTCGACTTCGACGAAGACTTCTGGTAAATTGAAGTTAAAAGTTAAAAGTTAAAAGTGAAAAGTGGTATTTCAATATTCAATATTCAATTTTCAATATAAAGAATGACCAACGGATTATTGCTTTGGGTAGACGACGAGATTGATCAGCTGAGGGCGCACCTCCTGTTTCTCGAAAAGAAAGGGTATGAGATCGTGACCGTTACGAATGGTACCGATGCCATCGACCAGTGCCGTAACCGCAACTTCGACCTGGTGTTGCTCGACGAGCAGATGCCAGGTATCAGTGGTTTGGAGACCCTTCAGAAAATCAAGGAGCTCCATCCCTCGTTGCCAGTGGTGATGGTCACTAAGAGTGAGGAAGAGAATATTATGGAACAGGCCATCGGACAGAAGATTGCCGACTACCTCATCAAACCCGTCAACCCCAACCAGATCCTGCTGGCCCTGAAGAAGAATATCCATCGCCGTGAGATAGAGACAGAGGTCACCCAGAGTCAGTACCAGCAGAACTTCCAGCAGATAGCCATGCAGATTATGGACTGTAAGACATGGCGGGACTGGATTGACGTCTACAAGCGTCTTGTGCATTGGGAACTCGAACTTAGCGCCACCGACTCCAAAATGACGGAGATGCTCCAGATGCAAAAGGAAGAGGCCAACAACGACTTCGCGAAGTTCGTGAAGAAGAACTATCTGGAGTGGATGAATCATGAAGATCGCCCCATCCTCTCGCCAGATATCTTCAAGACCCAGATATTCCCCCTCTTGAACGAGGGTAAGAAGGTCTGCCTGATCGTGCTCGATAACTTCCGCTACGACCAGTGGCGCGTGCTGGCCCGTGAGCTCAGCGACCTCTTCGACATCGACGAGGATCTCTACTATAGCATCCTGCCCACCGCTACCCAGTATGCCCGCAACGCCATCTTCAGCGGACTCATGCCCGATAAGATTGCCGAGATGTTCCCTGATCTCTGGGTCGATGAGGACGAAGAGGAAGGTAAGAACCTCAACGAGGAGCCCCTTATCCAGACCCAATTCGACCGCTATCGTCGTAAGAACACTTTCTCCTACCATAAGGTCAACAGCTCTGCCGAGGCCGATAAACTGCTGCAGCAGTTCCATACCTTAGAGAAGAACGACCTTAACGTCGTGGTGTTCAACTTCATCGATATGCTTAGTCATGCCCGTACGGAGTCGCGGATGGTGCGCGAGCTTGCCAACAACGAGAGCGCCTACCGCTCCATCACCCTCTCCTGGTTCCGCCATTCTGTCATATCCGACTTCTTCCGCCAGCTGGCCCAGACCGACTGCACCGTCATCGTTACCACCGATCATGGTAGCATCCGTTGTACCCAGCCCGTGAAGATCATCGGTGATCGCAACACCAATACCAACTTGCGCTACAAGTTGGGTAAGAACCTGGGCTACGACGACAAGAGCCTCTTCGTCGTCCACGATCCCCGTAAGGCCATGTTGCCTTCGCCGAACCTCTCAACGAGCTACGTCTTCGCCACTGGCGATTCGTTCTTTGCCTACCCCAATAATTACAACTATTACGTCTCCTACTATCGCGACACCTTCCAGCACGGCGGTATCTCGATGGAAGAGATGCTTATCCCCTTAGTAACCCTCAATAGTAAAAAACGATAAAATGAATATAACAATTAATTCTTTAGAAAACATCGCCTCCGCCGCCCGCGAGTTCATCTCCGCCATCGGCGATCACAAAGTCTTTGCCTTCTACGGAGAGATGGGCGCAGGCAAAACCACGTTTATCAAAGCTGTCTGTGAAGAACTGGGCGTCAACGACGTCATCACGTCGCCCACCTTCGCCATTGTCAACGAGTACACAGGGAATGATGGGAGTATCTTCCACTTCGACTTCTACCGCATCAAGAAACTCGACGAGGTGTACGACATGGGCTACGAGGACTACTTCTATAGCGGCTCCCTCTGCTTCATCGAATGGCCCGAGCTCATAGAAGAGATCCTCCCCGACGATGCCGTCAAAGTCACCATCACCCAATCCCCCGACGGCACCCGCCTCATTACCCTATAAAAAATCCCTCGTTCATGGTCTGAGCGAGGGATCTTGTATTTAGAGGTTTTGCTCCTGGAAGTCGAGGTCGGCTTGGACGATGAAGTAGACATCGGCGGGGTCGAAAGTGCCGATGCCGTCTTTCTTGGCTTGGTCGCACACGGCCTTGGCTACAACCTCCATGTCTATCTCCACCTCGTCGTCATTGGACTCCAGTATGCCACTGGTGAAATAGTAGTCGACAATGGCATCCATCAGGTAGAGAATGTCTTGGTCGCTATAGTGCTTCATGTCGGAGGGCAGCTGGGCGCGGATGAACGCCAGTTCGCGCTTGTTCTCCTCTTCGTCGAGCCGAAGCTCTTCTTCGATGCTTGCCATATTACAGAAGGGCTTTGATTTTCTCTTCGATCTTGGCCTTGGGCTGGGCGCCGATCAGCTTGTCGACCACCTCGCCGTTCTTGAAAAAGAGGATGGTGGGGATGTTACGGATACCGAACTCCTGAGCCAGGTCTTCCTCCTCTTCCACGTCGCACTTGCCGATGACGATCTTACCTTCGTACTCACTGGCTAACTCTTCGATAATAGGGGCTACCATACGGCAGGGGCCGCACCAGGTGGCCCAGAAATCTACTACTAAAGGCTGCGCGCCTTTTCTCAGGCTTGACAGATTACCTTGGGTGATTGTTACTTCCATAATTACTTCTTTTTTTATTGAAGATTGAAAATTGAAGATTGAAGATTAATCTACGCCATCCTTCTCCCTTCATTTCAACCTTCGGGTTAATACTGTTATATTATATTTATCTCACTGCAAAAGTCGTGCCAATAATTCTCAATCTTCAATCTTCAATTAATCTTGTAGTCGAGCATGTCGTGGCTCTCAATATAGTCGATGAGGGTGTACCTGACATCGATACCTTCACGCTTGCTATGTAGCAGCACGTGGTTCTTGCCCTGCGAGTCGCGCAACTGGAAGAAAAGCTTGGTTTTGCCAGGGTTGTCGTCGATGATCTTTGTGAGGTCGGCTACAATCGCATCGTCGAGCATGTCAGTGACAAGCGAGATGGTAATGCGGTCAATGGCTTTCTCCTTGACAGACTGGAGGAACTCGACATTGCTGATCTTGAGATCCTTGGGGCCGTTCTCGTTGTAGCGGAAGCGGTTGACCACCTTACCTACGACGTAGACGGAGTTGCCGATGGAGAACATACCTGCTCTGTTGCCCCATTCTTCGCCCATCATGAACATCTCGCCAGAGCCCTCGAAATCCTCGATGGTTACTACACCATAGGGATTGCCATTCTTGGTGAATCCTGTCTTGACGGCAGTAACGATGCCGCCCAGGATGACATCCTCACGATCGGAGAGGGCAGCGATGTCGGCCAGCTCCTGACATTTGGTGTTGCAGAGGTTGTCGAGCACAATCTTATATTCGTCGAGCGGATGGGCAGAGAGATAGATGCCAATGAGCTCACGCTCCTTGTTCAGGCGTTCGATGTCGCTCCAGCGGACATCGGTCTTGGGGATGGGTGGCGTCTGGATCTCCAGATCCTCGAAGGCACCGAAGAGGGAGTTCTGGGCCTGTTGCTTCTCTGTCTGATACACCTGTCCATAGCGCACCAATGTGTCGAGGAACATCTCGCCCTTACTATTCTCAGCAAAGTATGCCTCGCGACTGATGCCGAAGCCGTCGAAACCACCGCTGAGGGCCAACGACTCGAAAGCCTTACGGTTGACATTGGCAAGACTGACACGCTGGGCAAAGTCGAAGATATCCTTGTAGGGCCCGTTTTTCTCGCGCTCAGAGATGATGGCCTGAGCTGCTGATTCGCCCATGCCTTTGATGGCACCCAGACCGAAACGGATCTCGCCGTGGTGGTTGACACCAAACTTCTCGAACGACTCGTTGACATCTGGTCCCAGTGTGGCAATGCCCATCTGCTTACATTCGTCCATGAGTTTGGTGATTTCCGTGATCTGATCGCGACGGCGGCTCATGATGGCAGCCATGAACTCAGCAGGGTAGTTGGCCTTGAGGTAAGCCGTCTGATAGGCCACCCACGAGTAGCAGGCAGCGTGCGACTTGTTGAAGGCATAGGAGGCAAAGGCTTCCCAGTCGGCCCAGATCTTTTCGAGTACCTTTGGGTCGTGGCCGTTCTTCTTGCCGCCCTCGATGAACTTCGGCTTCATGGCGTCAACGATATCCTTTTTCTTCTTACCCATGGCCTTACGCAGGGCGTCGCTCTCACCACGGGTAAAGTCGGCCAACAGGCGCGACAGCAACATCACCTGCTCCTGATAGACCGTGATGCCATAGGTATCTTTCAGGTATTTTTCCATCACAGGAATGTCGTAGGTGATGGGTTCGTCGCCATGCTTACGACGGATGAACTGAGGGATATAGCCCATAGGACCAGGACGGTAAAGAGCGTTCATGGCGATGAGATCCTCGAAGACGGTGGGTTTGAGCTCACGCAGGTATTTCTGCATGCCAGCCGACTCAAACTGGAAGGTGCCGACGGTGCGTCCCTGTTGATACAGCTCGTAGGTCTTGGGGTCATCGATGGGGATATTGTCGAGGTCGATGTCGATGCCACGGGTGCGCTTGATGTTCTCGCAGGCCTCCTTTAACTCTGAGAGGGTTTTCAGACCCAGGAAGTCCATCTTAATCAAACCCGTCGACTCGATGACGTGACCATCGTACTGGGTACAGTTGGTCTTGACACCCTTGAAGTCTGGGTCGTCGGCCGTTGATACGGGTACATGGTCGCTGATAGGATCGCGGCAGATGATGAAGCCACAAGCATGGATACCTGTGCCGCGCACCGTGCCTTCAAGCATCTTGGCGTATTTGATGGTGTTAGCCAACTGTGGGTTAGTGGAGGTCTCAGCCTCCTGGAGCTCACGCACAGCCTTGATGGCATTGGGAAGGTTCATCTTGGGTGTCTTGCCGTCGACATCAGGCAGACGATCGGGGATGGCCTTGCACAAGGCGTTCGACTCGGCCAGTGGCAGTTTCTCTACGCGAGCCACATCCTTGATAGAGTTCTTGGTGGCCATGGTGGCATAGGTGATGATATGGGCGCAGTTCTCAGGACCGTATTTGTTCTCTACCCATTTCAGCACACGTCCACGACCGTCGTCGTCGAAGTCGGTATCGATATCAGGGAGTGAGATACGGTCTGGGTTGAGGAAACGCTCAAACAGCAGGTCGTACTTCAGCGGGTCAATCTTCGTGATACCTAAGCAGTAGGCCACCACCGATCCTGCGGCAGAGCCACGACCAGGACCTACCATCACACCCAATTCGTCGCGGGCAGAGTTGATGAAGTCCTGCACAATGAGGAAGTAGCCAGGGAAACCCATGGTCTTCATGATATGCAGCTCGAAGCGCACACGGTCTTCGACATCCTGTGGGATGGGATCGCCATAGCGGCGCTTGGCACCCTCGTAGGCAAGCTTGGCCAGATAGTCGGCCTCGAACTTAATGCGGTAGATCTTGTCGTAGCCGCCCAGCTTCTTGATTTTCTTCTGACCATCCTCTGGCGAGAGCTGGTTCTCACCATTCTCGTCGGTGGTGAACTCGTCGTAGAGTTGTTGCTCACTGAACTTCTGGCGCCACTCCTCCTCTGTGCCGAAACTCTCTGGAATGGGGAAGAACGGCATGATGGGATCGTTGTCGAGGCTGTAGACCTCCACCTTATTTAATATATCTACGGTGTTGGCCATGGCCTCAGGCACGTCGCTGAAGATGTCGTACATCTCCTGGCGTGTCTTGAACCACTCCTGTTTGGAGTAGAGCATACGGTCAGGGTCGTCGAGATCCTTACCTGTAGCCAGACAGAGCAGGTGGTCATGGGCCTCGGCATTCTCCTGATCCACGAAATGGGCGTCGTTGGTGCAGACAAGCTTGATGCCGTACTCCTGAGCCAGTTCAATGAGCACCTTATTGGCCTGCTGTTGTAAGGGGAAGGTTTCGCGGTTAGCGCGGATAGTTGGATCCTTCACCTCATGGCGCTGGAGCTCCAGATAATAGTCGTCGCCCCAGAGACGGTGGTGCCACTCGATAGCCTCACGCGCTCCGGCAATGTCGCCCTTCAGAATCTTTGCCGGCACCTCACCAGCGATACAGGCAGAGCAGACAATCAGACCCTCATGGTATTTCTCAAGTTCCATACGGTCGGTACGAGGACGGTTGTAGAAACCGTCGACCCACGAGTTGCTGACGAGCTTGATCAGGTTCTTATAACCCTGATAGTTCTTGGCCAGAACGATGAGGTGGTAGCCACCCAGGTCCTCTTTTGTCTCCTTCAGACTCTTATCGCCACGACGGGCTACATACATCTCACAACCGAAGATAGGCTTGAAAGGCTCGAGACCTTCTTTTTTGCGGTTTTTATTGACGCTGTTGCAAATGTCGTGAAATTCCTTAATGCCGAACATATCGCCATGATCGGTGATGGCCATTCCCTTCATGCCGTCGGCAATAGCCTTATCCACAAGCTTCTTGATACTCGACTGACCATCGAGTATGGAGTAGTAGGTATGTACGTGTAGATGTACGAAATCTTCCATCTTTTTATGCAAAATCTTCTATTTCTGCCCCCAAAGTTACGCTTATTTCTTCGAAACACCAAAAAAATTCTTAATTCTTAACTCTTAATTCTTAATTTATTTGTACCTTTGCACCCAAAAAGAAAACAATCGCAATATAACTAATGGGAGAAAGAATCAAGAAACTGAAGAAAATCAGGATCCATCGTGAAGGAACGCACGAGCTTCTCTATAGTGCCATCATCATATGTTTAGTCTGCGCAGGACTGTGGTATCTGCTGATGGCAATCAATCCACTCGTCAGTCATATCGTGATGCCCATCATCATCTGTATTCTGGGTGCGGCGTGGCTGATGATGCTCAACTTCTACCGTTGTCCGATCCGTTATTTCAACGGCGATACGGATAAACTGGTGGTAGCGCCTGCCGACGGAAAGATCGTGGTGGTGGAAGAAGCCGAGGAGAGTGACTACTTCCATGATAAGCGACTGATGATCTCGATCTTCATGAGTCCGCTGAATGTACATGCCAACTGGTTCCCTGTAGATGGAAAGGTGAAGTTTGTGAAGCATTTCGACGGCAACTACCATAAGGCTTGGTTGCCAAAGGCCAGTGAGGAGAACGAGCATGCCGATATTATGATCACTACACCCGATGGGGAGGATGTGCTCGTGCGTCAGATTGCTGGAGCCATGGCACGCCGTATCGTGACATACGCCAAGCCGGAGGAGGAGTGCTATATCGACGAGCATATGGGCTTTATTAAATTAGGTTCGCGTGTTGACGTGTTTCTGCCGTTGGATACCAAGCCCTGTGTGACTATCGGGCAGCCTACCACTGGTGATCAGACGGTGATTGCGAAAATGCGGTAGAAGTGAATAGTGAAAAGTGAAAGGGTGAGATGGTGAAGAAGCATATTCCTAATATGATTACGTGTTGCAACCTGATTTCGGGCTGCATTGCTACCTATTACGCTTTCTTGGGCGACTTCACGCTGGCGTTGCTCTTTATCATTATCGGTGCTGTGTTCGACTTCTTCGACGGCATGAGTGCCCGTTTGTTGGGCGTCAGCTCTCCCATTGGTAAGGAGCTTGACTCGTTGGCTGATGACGTCACCTTCGGCTTCGCCCCCTCTGCTATCGTGTTCAGCTATCTCTGCAGTTGTCATATCCATCTGCCCTATCTGCCTTTCCTTGCCTTTGTCATGGCGGCGTTCTCGGCGTTGAGGTTAGCGAAATTTAACCTCGATGAGCGTCAGGCGATGGGATTCATCGGACTGCCCACACCTGCCAATGCGCTCTTCTGGGGTTCGCTGATTGCTGGCTCTGGTGAGTGGTTGCAGACGGCACTGGGCGACTATCTGGCGTATGTGATCCTGGCAGGTGTCTTCATCAGTAGTTATCTGCTTGTGGCCGAGATCCCCATGTTTGCCCTGAAGTTCAAGCACTGGGGGTGGAAGGGCAATGAGATCAAATATGTCTTTATACTCTCTTGCATACCCTTGCTGCTATTACTGCAGGTCAGCGGTTTTGCGGCGATTATAGCCTGGTATGTGGTGCTCTCTGTCATTTCGACTAAAACTACCAAGAAAAAATAATAAAAACTATTACTGCCTAATTTTACGATGAACGGATTTGAGATTGGAGTCTTCGGACTGATTGGCATTGCTATTGTAGCACTGATTGTGCTCTTCTTGATGAACAAGGGCATCCGTAAGTGGCGTGAACGTGCTGAGGAGAACTATATCATTCAGCAGAAACGTAAGGAGCAGAAGGAGAAGAACCCCTTTGGCGATGATTACTTTAAGAGTAGTGATCCTCCCAAGAAACAGCAGCGGCCCAAGGAAACTAAGAGTGATTTCAAGGCGCAGAGAGAGCCCAAAGAATCCAGGAAAGCTGAGGAACCCAAGGCCAAAGCCTCGCAGCAACAAGAAACCACTGCCCATAAGACGACTACGAGCAGTGGTGTAACCATTATCGACGACCGCGCCGAGGACAAGAAGAAGATCTTCGAGGGCGACGGCGAGTACGTTGAGTTCGAGGAAGTATAATCGCGAGGCTTAATTATGCACTAAGGTGCCGATTTCCTCACCATCCATCACTTTCTTCAGATTGCCGACTACGTCCATGTTGAAGACGTAGATGGGCAGGTTGTTGTCCTGACACATACAGATGGCCGTAAGATCCATCACCTTCAGACCGCGTGCCAACACCTCCTTATAAGTGATAGCATCGAACTTCGTCGCTGTGGGATCCTTCTCAGGGTCGGCCGTATAGACACCATCCACACGGGTACCCTTCAGCATCACGTCGGCCTCGATCTCAATGCCGCGCAGAGATGAACCCGTATCAGTAGTGAAGTAGGGGGAACCTGTTCCTGCTGAGAAGATGCATACATAACCCTGTTCCATGGCCTCGATGGCCTTCCATTTGGTGTAGAACTCGCCGATAGGCTCCATACGGATGGCCGTCAGCACCTTGTTCTTCACACCCACAGCACCTAAGGCACTGCTCAAAGCCAGCGAGTTGATCACTGTAGCGCACATACCCATTTGGTCGCCCTTTACACGATCGAAGCCTTTCTGACTTCCACTCAGTCCGCGGAAGATGTTACCACCACCGATAACGATACCGATCTGGACCCCCATCTCACTCACTTCCTTAATCTGCTTTGCATAGTCGCTCAGCCGCTCAGGGTCGATACCGTAGCCCTGCTTGCCCATCAGACTCTCGCCCGAGAGCTTCAATAGAATTCTTTTAAACCTTGCCATATTCTTTAAACTTTAAACTATATGATTACTTTTCAATCTTCAATAATAAACGCCACTTCCTTAAAGGCGTAAAGACGTTCCTGACCTTCTTGATCCACCAAGAGAAGTCGTCCGTCAGGGAGAACGTCCGTCAGTGTCGCAACAAAACAAGTTGTTTTGTCCTTGTAGAGATATTGTTTTCCCTTCCTATAAAGCATCTTTTTGTATACAAAACAAGTTGTTTTGTTGTGGAGGGCCTTATCGAAAGCCTGGAGAAAGCTATTCAACAGCGTCTCACGGTCTGTTTCCTTACCAGTCAGCTGATAGAGGGAAACGGGGTTAGGGGCGTCACTCTTGAACTCACGCTGGTTCACATTGAGGCCGATGCCGATGATGGAGTCCTTGATCTCTGTGCCCTGAAGACGGTTTTCGATCAGGATGCCGCAGATCTTCTGGTCGCCCACATAGATATCGTTGGGCCATTTGATTTCCACCTTATTATATATATAGGGGGCCAGGGTTTCGCAAAGAGCCACCGATACCGCCTCGGAGATGAAGAACTGCTCCTTGGCGCTGATGCCCTCGGGATGGATCAACAGCGAGAACGTGAGGTTCTTGCCGCGCTCCGACTCCCACGAGTTGGTGCCACAGCCCTTACCTGCCGTCTGGTAGTCGGCCACAACGATCATATTCTGCTCCCCCTGTTCCTTCAACCAGCGGTTGGTAGAATCTGTTTCGTCGATATGAATAATCTTAAAATCCATAATCCGCTTGCAAAGTTAATAAATTATTTGTAACTTTGCAACATGATTGACGAAGAACAACAAAAAAAAGATGAACGCTATATGCGGATGGCCCTCGACGAAGCCCTTTTGGCTTTCGAGGCCGATGAGATTCCCATCGGTGCCGTGGTGGTGTGTAAGGATCGTGTGATATCGCGTGCCCATAACCTGACGGAGACGCTTTGCGACGTGACGGCCCATGCCGAGATGCAGGCGATTACGGCGGCTGCCAACACGCTAGGCGGAAAGTATCTCACGGAATGTACGCTCTACGTCACCGTAGAGCCTTGTACGATGTGTGCTGGTGCCATCGGCTGGGCACAGATTCCCCGTATCGTCTATGGTGCCCCCGACGAGAAGCGTGGCTACCACGACATTGCCCCTCGGGCCATGCACCCGAAGGCCGTGGTGGTTGGTGGCGTACTCGAAGCCGAGTGCCGCCAGCTGATGCAGGATTTCTTTAAGAAGAAGCGTTAATCGTGGCCTATCCCTCTCTGGATCACATGCAGCGCATCCAGTTCCAACCGCTGCGGGTGATCGCCTTCTGTCTCAATCATCAGGTAGAGATAACCGTCGCGTTGACTGGTGGATAGGTTAGGGTGTAGTTTCACAAAATTCAAGGTGTTTGCCTCGGTAGGATTCTCGGCTTCGATCCAGCTCTTCATACCCGACGTGCAGTAGAGTTTCAGTTTGCCCTTCTCTACATTGGTTTCGTAGTTCACGTTGACAGGGCCGCCTAAGGCCGACATCACCACCTCGTGGACTTCGAAGATGGCGTACTCGCCACGCTGGATAACCTCCAGCACCTCCGACTTGCCTTCTGACGAGATGGTCAGGGCGGCAATGCGTTTCTCACCGGTGCGGTTCATCTCTGTGGTCTTGACGGTGATGGCCTGTAAGCTCTCGCCACCATGGCCCTGCTGGGGATCGACGCTGAGCCAGGGCGCTGATACCGAGGCTGTCCACTTGCCGCTGGCATAGAACGATACCACGCCGGCATTCTCGGCCACACACAGCAACTCCTGTGCCGTGTTGTCCTTGATCATCACGCCACCCACCTCGTCGTTCATGCAACCGCAGAGCAGTATCGGTATCGTTAAAGCTATCAGCCTCTCTTTTAAACGCATACGTCGGCAAAGGTACAAATATGTAGGCATACTTCAAAATTTTTTTGTCTTTTTCTTTGCTTTTAATTAAGGTATATTGGTTGATTTATATCAAGAGTTTGCCTATATTTCGTTAAAAATGTAAGCTCAAATGTGATTTTTATATAAAATTATTCGTTTTTGACGGATTTATGCATTACTTTTGCATTCTAAACCAGAATGGTTCGACAAAATTACACATTATTAATATATTAATTAACTAACGAGAGAGAATTTATGAAAAAAAGACTAACGTTGTTTTTAGCCGGGCTGTTCCTGTGCATGGGAACCGCTATGGCTCAAACCAAAGTTTCTGGTACGGTCTACTCGCAGGAAGACGGTCAGCCCATCATCGGTGCAGCCGTTAAGGTGGATGGAACCAGTACTGGTATGTTGACAGACATTAACGGTCGCTTCTCGCTGACTCTTCCCGAAGGTAAGAAGACATTGACGATCTCTTACCTCGGCTATGAGAGCAAGACCGTGACCGCTAAGAATGGTATGCGTGTATTCCTGCAGTCCGACGCTGCTGCCCTCGACGAGGTGATCGTTGTAGCTTATGGTACGCAGAAGAAGTCGTCTTTCACCGGTTCTGCTGCCACTGTAAAGGGTGAGAAACTGGAGAAGATGCAGGTTAGTAACCTTGGTAAGGCTCTGGAAGGTGCTGCTGCCGGTGTGCAGATCGCTTCTGAGTCAGGTACGCCAGGTTCTGCCGCTAAGATTCGTATCCGTGGTATCGGTTCTATCAGTGCTTCTCAGGAGCCTCTGATTGTTGTTGACGGTGTGCCTTATGAGGGATCACTGAACTCTATTCCCACACAGGATATCGAGACCATGACCATTCTGAAGGATGCTGCTGCCAACTCTATGTATGGTGCACGTGGTTCTAACGGTGTGATCATGATTACCACCAAGAGTGGTAAGACCGGTAAGGTTGCAATCAACTTCGATGCCCGTTATGGTTTCAATACCCGTGGTGTACCCAACTATGACATTATCACTGATGCAGGTGAGTACTACGAGATGATGTATGAGTCATATCGTAACAGCTTGATTGACCAGATGGGTATTGCCGGTGCTGCTCAGTATGCTGCTGAGCACCTGATCGACGGTAACCTGAAGTACAACGTATTCAAGGGTGTTGCCGACAATCAGCTGATCAATCCGTTGACTGGTAAGCTGAACCCCAACGCTACTCAGAAGAAGTGGGACGACGACTGGACAAAGGATCCGTTTGAGAACGGTGCCCGTCAGGAGTACACCGTGAACTTCTCTGGTGGTACCGAAACTACCAAGGCTTTCGGTTCTCTGGGTTACCTGAAGGACGAAGGTTACATGGCTGGTTCTGGCTTCACCCGCTACAATGGTCGTGTGAAGATTGACCAGAATATCGGTAAGTTCATCCGTGTAGGTGGTAACATTGCTTACTCACACACAGATTATAAGACTTTCGGTTCTGAGAGCTCTAACTACTCAAACATCTTCATGTTCACTCAGAACATTGCGCCGATCTATCCTATCTACCTCTATAATCAGGATGGTAGCTTGTGGCTCGACGAGAATGGACAGCGTCAGTATGACTGGGGTACTGAGTACACCCGTCCTTACGCTTCTGAGCAGAACCCACTGGCAGCTGCCGAGGCTAGCATCCGCTCTACAGAGCGCGACAACGTGAGCTCACGCGGTTACTTCGAGTGGACTTTCCTGAACGACTTTAAGTTCACGGCTAACGTGGCTTACGATGTGTTCAATAGAAACCAGACCGATTTTGCCACACCTATCGGTGGTGATGCCAAGAACGTTGGTGGTCGTGGTTATAAGTACTGGAGCCGTAATGCAGCCCTGAACGTGAACGAGCTGCTCGACTGGAACCACACCTTCGCTGGTGTACACAATGTACATGTACTGCTCGGTCATGAGAACAAGAACGATATGTATAAATACATGTATGGTCATATGACTCAGTTCTCTGACGTGACCAATCCTGAGTTTGCCAATGCTGCTCAGTATCAGGGTCTGTCTTCTTATACTTCAGAGTATGCACTCGAGGGTTACTTTGCCAAGGGTGAGTATAACTATGCCGATAAGTACTACTTTACTGCCAGCATCCGTCGTGACGGTAGCTCTCGCTTCCATCCGGACAACCGCTGGGGTACGTTCTGGGCTGTCGGTGGATCATGGCGTCTGAACGAGGAGGCCTTCATGAAGGATATCAAGTGGATCAACAGCCTGAAGGTTAAGGCCAGCTATGGTACACAGGGTAACGACCACCTGCTTGATGGGGATGGTAATGACATCATCCACGTATATAGCGACCTCTACGATGTAAACCGTGTTGATGGTTCAGCTGCCTTCAGTAAGTGGTTGCGTGGTAATCCCGATGTAACATGGGAGAAGAGCCGTAACTTCAACGCTGGTTTAGAGGCAACTCTGTGGAATCGTCTGAATATTGGTTTCGACTTCTTCATCAAGGAGACTCGCGACATGCTTTATCAGAGCCCGCTCGCTGCTTCAGAGGGTAATCCTACCTATATCTGGAAGAACGAGATGAACATGAAGAACACTGGTTTCGAGATTGAAATCAGCGGTGATATCATCAAGAACAAAGACCTTGTTTGGAATGCTTCTCTGAACCTGACTCACTACAAGAACGAGTTGACGAAGCTGCCTGAGTCAAAGCCCGCTTCTGAGTTCCCCAATGGTTATCAGGCTGGTCGCTACTGGCGTAAGCTCGGTGGCAGCCTCTACGACTGGTACCGCTATGAGTATGTAGGTGTTGATCCTGAGACAGGTAAGCCTCAGTACAACCACTATACTTATAAGACTGACGATGCAGGTAAGGTGATTCGTGACGCTAATGGTGACGAAATTGTTGAAAGCATCGAGATCGTGAACACGACTTCTGAGGCTACACTCCGTCAGACAGGCAAGAGCGCTATCCCCGACCTGACTGGTGGTTTCTCAACCTCTGTTACTGCTTATGGCTTCGACCTGAGCATCTCTACAGCCTTCCAGCTTGGTGGCTGGGTATGGGACTATCAGTATGCCCAGTTGATGAATGCTGGTGACAACGGTCAGAACTTCCACAAGGATATGTTCGAGCGCTGGACACCTGCCCACACCAACACTAACATTCCTGCTTTGAGCTTTGGTAGCCAGAACGCAGGTATCGACAGCTCTTCAGATTTCTTCCTGACCAAGGGTAGCTACTTCAGCCTCCGTAACGTGACGCTGGGTTACACCTTCCCGAAGAAGTGGATCACCCCTGCTGGTATCAGCAACGTACGTATTTACCTGACAGGCGACAACATCTGGCTGAAGTCAAAGCGTAAGGGCTTCGATCCTCGCTATAGCTTTAGCGGTTACAACCAGTATGCCAGCTACTCAGCTATCAGCTCATACTCTATCGGCCTCAATGTGTCATTCTAATATTCAACAAATTAATAAGAAGCAATATGAAAGTTTTAAAATATATGTCAATGGGTCTGCTGGCATTAGCTCTTGGCTCGTGCGGAAGCGACTATCTTGATACTGAATACACGGAACGCCTCGATGCTAAAGCTGCTGGTGAGGCTGCCGGACGCAATCCGGATGTGTTCCTTAATGGTATGTGGGCTTGGCAGGTTGAGTACTCTACCGCTCACGATTACTTCGGACTGCTGTCTGTATTGTTGGCAAAGGATATGATGAGCGAGGATATCGCCGTCAGCGCCTACCACTGGTTCTGCTATGACTACGAATTTGACAACCGCGCGTCTACCTATCGTCGTACAAGCAAGGACTGGTCGCTGTTCTATACAGATATCGCCAAGGCTAACGATATCATCAGCTCTTTCCCCGAAGGTGCTTCTACTGCAGGTGAGAAGGCTCTGCTCGGTCAGGCTCTGGCTATCCGTGGTATGGCATATACCTATCTGCCCCAGATCTATCAGACTTATATGAACCAGAATGGTACTATCAACCGCGAGGCTCCTGGTGTGCCCATCATTCTGACAACTGCCGACGGCTATAGCCTCGACGAGCTCGACGCTCTGAAGGGTCGTAATACTGTTGGTGCAGTGCTGGATCAGGCTGAGAAGGATCTGCTTGCTGCTGTAGAGAATCTGACAGCTGCTAACTATAAGCGTCCTAGCAAGAACTACATCGACCTCAGCGTGGCTCAGGGCCTGCTGGCTCGTTACTATCTGCTCACCCAGCAGTGGGCTAATGCTGCTACTGCTGCTAAGGCTGCCCGTCAGGGTTATACCCAGCGTGGCAATGCTGAGCTGCACGATGGTTTCATGTCGCTCAATACTGGTGATGTGATGTGGGGATTCATCCACACACCTGAGACAGAGACAACTTATGCCTCTTATTTCTCTCACATCTCTAACCTGGCTCCTGGTTATGCAGGTATGAACTACTGCGCTAAGCTCATCGATGCTCGTCTGTACAGTCAGATTGCTGAGGATGACTATCGTAAGACTCTGTTCAATGGCGCTGCTGGTGATGCTTCACAGCCCACAGCTGGTGCTAAGTTGCCTTACGCTAACCTGAAGTTCGGTAACACTGGTGACTGGACCATGAACTATATCTACATGCGTGCTGCTGAGATGGTTCTCATCGAGGCTGAGGCGCTGGCACGTCAGGGACAGAACGCCCAGGCTGCTACTGTGCTGAAGGAGCTCATGTCAAAACGTCAGCCCAGCTGGAACAAGGCTACCGTCGATGTAAACGACGTGCTGCTGCAGCGTCGTATCGAACTCTGGGGTGAGGGCTTTGCCTACTTCGACCTGAAGCGTACCAACCAGGGTGTCGATCGTAACTATGCTGGTAGTAACCACCTGGCTGGTTACCTGCTCACCATCCCCGCTTTCGACAAGCGCTGGACCTATCAGATTCCAACGTCTGAGATGCAGGAGAACTCTCACATCCAGGATAGCGAGCAGAACCCGTAATTTTTAATGTATAGGAGATTAAGAATATGAAGAATATACTGAAATTGATGATTCCATGTCTGGCAGTTGCATTCTCGCTGACGAGCTGTGACTCCACAATGGACGACAAGGCTTCAATCGACGCAAAGTACGAGAAGGCCACAAGTGCTACAGTATCGCTGAGCAGCGCAACGGCTGCCGACTTCCAGACCATTACTGCTTCGGGTACCGTTAGCGGTGAGGATGTGGTCGAGTCTGGTATCCAGGTTTGCTCAGATGCAAGCTTCCTTTCTGGTGTTAATACGGTTGTCAGCGAAGCGGCTACTGGTTCTTTCACTGCTAGTGTTTCAGGATTGGCAGAGCAGACCAGTTACTATGTTCGTGCATACGCTGCTACAAAAACCGCAGGTATCTTGGTGACTGAGGCTCAGAGTGTAACCACTCCTAAGGCTCCCATCTATCCTGTTGAGGGTGTTTATGTTGCCACAGAATTTGATTATGATGAAGATTCAGGAGAGTGGGCTGCAGCTGATCAGTATGAAATGCTCATTGAGCGCGATGCCAACGATCCTACGATTGTGAATATCACCAATATCTGGGGTGGCGGTATGACCGTTCAGGGTCAGTATAATGAGGCTAAAGGTACTATCACTGTGCCCATTAAACAGGTAATCTATGTACACAAAACCTATGGTGATGTGTGGATTGAGGATGCTAATGGTGGTCCTACTGTTACCTTTACCTTTACGGCTCTTGGTGGTAAGATGCAGTCATCTTCTATGGGTGCTTTCTGTTCTGCAGGAAACTTTGGTTATTTCTATCTGACAATGGAGCATCAGTAATGAACACAAAAAGGATTCTAATTGTATCCTCTCTATGCCTATTGTTAGGCAGTCATACATCTCTCGCCGGTGAACGCACCGAGCGAGAGATGCTTTCTATTGCCCAACAGCAATTGCAAGGTTTGGGAGGAACCCGTAGCGCTCAGACTATCGAGAAGCTGACGGAAGCAGAGCAGTATGCCATTTATGGCAGCCATCAGGATGGTTTCGTGGTCATCAGCCGCGATGATCGCTATCATGCGGTGCTTGCCTATTCTACCAATCGTCTTCAGTCAGAAAGTATTCCCTGCGGCATGCAGTGGTGGCTCAATGCTATCAGCGAGGTAATGGAGAAAGGAACGATGGACAATGTTGCAAAATCACGAGGCCAGGGTTATACTGTCGTTGAGCCTTTTATTAAGACCCTCTGGGGCCAAGGCGATCCTTATAACTTCTTGACGCCTGAGATTAATGGTAAGCACACCCCATCTGGTTGCGTGGCTACTGCCATGTCGCAGATCATGAAGTACTATACCTATCCAGCTCAGGGTAAGGGCATGGGTTACTATACCATTGAGGGTAATTCCAGCCGTATAACAGAGAAGATCTCTGGCGTCTATAAGTGGGATGAGATGCTGGATAACTATAAGGCGTATGAGCTGACGGATGAACAGCGCCTGCCTGTGGCCACACTGATGAAAGATGCTGGTCTGGCTACGCATATGGAATACGGCACAGGTGGCAGCGGTGCTTTCGACGTGGTTTCTGCACGAGGCTTTGCCTATAACTTCAGCTATGATTCACTGGCTATTCATGCCTATACTCGCGAATTCTACGATCAGGACGAGTGGATGAACATGGTCTACGGCGAGCTGGCAGCCAAGCATCCTATTCTCTATTGTGGTGTTGATCCTGCTGCAGGAGGTCATGCTTTCGTTTTCGATGGTGTCGACAAGGATGGCTATATCCATGTGAATTGGGGCTGGAACGGTGATGGCGACGGATACTTCGATATCAACGATCTGCAACCCAAAGGCAAGAGCTATCATTTCAATAGCGATCAGTCGATGGTCTATGGCTTTAAATGTCAGGAATCCCCAGATGCTGATGAGAAGTACCAGTCGCTTTGGTACACATTTGATCCCTATAAATTCTCGCTTGACGGAAAGATCTTCATAATAGAGTCAGACGGTCTCTACAATTTTCATTTCCTGTATTTCTATGGTGTCATAGGTATGTATCTTAAGAATCTTGATGGCGATAGCAGCAAAGACACTTTCAAGGTACTTATGGATGTCAGTGACGAAGCTGTACCGACATTCAACGGATATACAGGCCTGAATAACTCCTTGTTCCTGACTGGTATCAAAGCAGGTAACTACCGTGTCTACCTCGCTTCGAAGGCGACTAATGAAGACTACTGCCAGCCCATCAGGGTTCCTGGTGGTGCCCTCTGTTATGATTTGACGATAAACACAGACGGTTCCATTTCTCTCTCTGAGGCGAAGTTTATGCCATCATCTTCAGAGGATCCTGTAACAGGCATCCATGCTACAAAGGTGAAACCTTCAGAGAAGTCTGCCCTTTACGACCTCCATGGCCGCAAAGTGAATGGTGAACCCCAGAAACATGGCGTCTATATACAAGACGGTAAGAAGATCATCAAATAAAGAAATCCCGCCAATCGGCGGGATTCTTTATTGTTATTACTCTTTATTTTACTAACACTACCAAATACTTACTGGTCGACCAGAAGGTCTGCGGATCGTTGATGCGCAAGACATACTGTTTATTGGCATCGCGATAGAGGGTGTATGAACTCTCTGGGTGAGCCGTCTTGATCTTAGCCGACTTGCTGTAAAGCTTGATCTCCTTGTCGATGCGGATATCAATCTTCGTGAAATAATCTTTGTTGAAGTTTGAACGGAGCACTTCGCCGCCATCGAGGATGTTCTGTTCCTTCAGCTCCTTGGCTGTACCAAAGACGAACCAGGCAGTATTCAGCTGCTTGTCCTGATTAGAGATAGTCTGCGTCTTCTGGGAGGTTTCCTCCTTCAACTGGTTCACGTTCGAGTTGAGGTCTGCTACCTGCTCGTCGAGCTCAGCAATGTGTATATCCTTCTTGTCCAGTTCCTCGCGGAGGGCAGCCAACTGCTTGTCTTTTTCCTCCATCTGCGATGTCAGCTGGTCAATCAGTTTCTTCAGCTGCTCACTCTTTACGGTACTTTCTCTTACCTGCTGCTTCAGCTTGTTGATCAGCTCCTTGTTCTGCTTCATGACCGACTGGATGAACTGTACGTTCTCCTGGATACGCTGACGGGTATTGGTGCCTTCGCCCTGTTTGGCGAGTGTCACACGATCCTGAGCCTCTGCGATCTCACGGAAACCTTCCTCGATGTCGCTCAGCGTCGTCATCATGTCGTTAATCTCATTGTCTTTTTGTGCAATAATCTGTTCCAACGAGTCACGCTGCTGAATCATGGCGAGGTCGGCCTTGTTGGCCTTGTCTTGATTACAACTTGCCACTGCGATAGCGCAGACAGCAAATAACATTAGTTTCTTCATAACCTTTATATATTAATTATTTATTACTTTTCACTTCTCACTCGCGCCAGCGAGTACAATCACAATTTCGCCCTTGGGCTCTTTCTCCTTGAAATGGGCTGTCACCTCGTCGAGCGTACCACGAACCGTCTCTTCATGGAGTTTCGATATCTCACGACTCACACTCACAGCCCTGTCTCCTCCATACGCCTCGGCAAACTGCTGTAGGGTCTTCACCAAGCGATAGGGCGACTCGTAGAAGATCATCGTGCGAGGCTCGTCCTTCAGCGATAGGATCTTCGTCTGGCGCCCCTTCTTCTGAGGCAGGAACCCTTCGAATGCGAAACGGTCGCAGGGTAATCCACTCGCCACCAGGGCTGGCACAAAGGCCGTTGCCCCAGGCAGGCACTGTACCTCGATACCTGCCTTGACCGCCTCTCTGACAAGAAAGAAACCTGGATCGCTGATGCCTGGTGTGCCTGCGTCGCTAATCAGCGCTATCGTCTCACCTGCCAACAGACGGCTGACAATACCTGCGCTCGTACCATGCTCATTGAATTTATGGTGCGACATCAACTGGTTTTTGATCTCGAAATGCTTCAGCAGGATGCCCGATGTGCGGGTGTCCTCTGCCAGTACCAGATCTGCTTCCTTCAGGATACGGATGGCACGGAGTGTCATGTCCTCCATATTCCCCACAGGGGTCGGAACGATGTACAATATACCCATAACAGGGGGCAAAGTTACAAAATTGAAGTGAAAAGTGAAAAGTGAAGAGTGAAAAAATGCTCCTTTTGGCTTGTTTTTTAATTTTTTTACCTTTTTACCTTTTTACCTTTTTATTTTTTTACGTATCTTTGTACCCATTATGACTGAAAACTTAATAGGAGAGGCACACCGTCCTGGAAGAATTGAAGTGGTGTGCGGCTCGATGTTCTCGGGCAAGACGGAGGAACTCATCCGCCGTCTTCGTCGTGCGCAGTTTGCCAAGCAGAAGGTGGAGATATTCAAACCTGCCATCGATGTCAGGTATTCTGAGGAAGATGTGGTGAGCCATGATCAGACGCATATCCTCTCTACCCCCATCGATTCCTCTGCCAGCATCCTGCTGCTGACCTCCGACATCGACGTAGTAGGTATCGATGAGGCCCAGTTCTTCGATATGGGACTTGTTGAGGTGTGCAACGAGCTGGCCAATCGTGGTATTCGTGTGATTGTTGCTGGGCTCGATATGGACTATAAGGGTATTCCCTTTGGTCCGATGCCAGCCCTTTGTGCCATTGCCGATGATGTGACGAAGGTCCATGCCATTTGTGTGCGTTGTGGAAATCTGGCCTATCTCAGCCATCGAAAGGTAGAGGCCACCCAGCGTGTGCTTCTGGGCGAGACGACGGAGTACGAGCCCTTATGTCGTGAATGTTATCAACAAGCCATACAAGAAGAAAATGAAAGAAAAGACCATCACGCTTGATCAACTCGTTCGATGGGTTGGATTCGGCCTGCTTACAGTAGTGATCCTGTTGTTATTGAACTATCTGAGCAGTGTGCTGCTGCCCTTTGTGGTGGCCTGGCTCTTTGCCTATCTGCTCTATCCGCTGGTGAAGTTTATTCAGCGTCACCTCCATCTGCCGCGTGCATTGAGCATCCTGGTGGCTTTGATACTGGTAATCCTCGTTATCGGAGGTGTCGTCTACCTGATTATCCCTCCGATGATCGAACAGTTCGAGAAGCTTGGTACGCTCGCCACAGCCTATATCCAGAAGTCGGCCCATATCAGCGATATCCCAACGGCTTTACAGCAATGGATCAATGAGAATCGTATGGAGATAGAGAACTTCTTCAAGAGCGACTCCTTCACTGAGACCCTCAAGTCCGTGATGCCTGGTCTATTCTCGTTCCTCGGACAGGCTGCTGGTGTCGTCGTTAGCATCTTCGCCTCGTTCATTACCTTATTATATATGTTCTTCATCCTGCTCGACTATGAGTATCTCACAGACAACTGGATTAGGATTTTCCCCAAGAAGAACCGTCCTTTCTGGCGCGATCTGATGAAGGACGTGGAGCGCGAACTCAACAACTATATCCGAGGGCAGGGACTTGTGGCGCTCTGTATGGGTATCCTCTTCTGCATCGGATTCACTATCATCGACTTCCCGATGGCGATAGGTCTTGGCATCATGATCGGTATTATGGACCTCGTGCCTTATCTGCATACCTTCGCCCTCATCCCAACGGTGTTCCTGGCCTTGATGAAGTCGGCTGATACAGGACAGAACTTCTGGGTGATCCTGGCGATGGCTCTCGCTGTGTTCGCCATTGTGCAGGTGATTTGTGATATGGTGGTTACACCCAAGGTGATGGGAAAGGCTATGGGACTGAACCCAGCAATCCTGTTGCTTTCGCTCTCCGTATGGGGTGCCCTGTTGGGCTTCATTGGACTGATTATCGCCCTTCCTGCCACCACACTGCTCATCGCCTATTATCAACGATATGTAACAAAAGAGGGCGAAAAAGGGGTACCGAAAGAACAATCATCTGAATAAAACAGGCCAAAAATCAAAAATCATCCGAATAAATTTGGCAGATTCAGAAAAACGTTGTACCTTTGCACGCGCTTTCCAATAAAAGGAGAGAAATGAGTTTAATTACTCCAAATGCAAACCAAGAAAGGTCGATCCGTTAGCTCAGTCGGTAGAGCACAACACTTTTAATGTTGGGGTCTTGGGTTCGAGCCCCAAACGGATCACCAAGAATAATCCGCAAGAAGTTGAATTCCAACGACTTGCGGATTTTGTTTTATCCTTCATGCACCACATTTGCACCACTAAGCATTAACAACAAGGCTTTACAAATCGCCCTGAATACCAAGAAAAGGGCCATTAACACTTGTTATCACATGGAATGAACTCTTTAGATAACCATATAGACAACCTTTTAGGCAACCCTAAGTCAGCCAATTCGTTTCTACTCCACTTCGTCAACATCCAGCTTTTTCATATTTTGATAACCCATTTACCTTCCTTGCGTCCATCCTGACGCTCGATATTGATGCCAAGTTTCCTAATAGACGTAAACTCTCGTTGGATAGTCTTATCGGACACCTTAAGCTTTCTGGACATTTCAATCCAAGTTGCCTCTGGTGAGGCACATACCATTTCAAGTATATCTATCTGTCTATCAGACAGTTCTTTTAGGACATCTTTCCGGACATCTTTTAGGACATTCTTTAGGACATCGGAGATATTCTTGACCATTTCCCGTGAACTATCCTGTGTTTTTTCTCTTGTAGCTATGTCAGCAATGATATTGCCTGCTGCCTCATGGCAAGGAATGGTGATGCGGAAGAAAGTGCGCTCTTCATCTGTGACGACGATGGCGCGAGGCGATCCATTGGCCTTCAGAACATTTTGGATAGTGGGAATACCAGTGCTTCTTCCTTCTGTCATTTCCAGTTCCTTCAAGTATTCACCCAAACGACGGTTACGATAACGCTTGGAAATAAGCAGCTCACCACGACTGATGTCAGCAGTAGGGATGCTGCGGTCTGGCCCGCCTACGTTCTGGATGGTAATACCCGTTGGCTCGACCGTTATCACCACTGGCTCCCATTCTCGATAGTCGCGATGATATAGTGAGTTAGTTATACTTTCCTCCAATGCCTGGTAGGGATATGTATAGAACTTGATACTATGGTTATCATTCTTAGGCTTAATGATGGTCTGCATCACCACCATTCGATTTAAATACTCTAGCGTTCGTTCGATAATCTGTGTTACAGAACCAGTGATGATTGGTGCTTCGTAAATATTGTTTGGATTCTCCAACCGTCCTTCTGGGAAGAACACTACTTCCACCTGTGTCCGTTTGAAGAACTTACTTGGATTCTCACAGAACATCATAGCAGCAACATTCCTCAGCATACGGTTCTCTGACGGACCAACAAACAAGTCCATCTGCTCCAATATCTCGCCCAGCGGTCTTTCGTATAACTCATTGGCCAGTTTGCTACCAACCTTCACCAGGTATTCGCGAAGCAACAGTGTTGATATATCCTCCACTTTGATGTCAGGATTCCCCCTTTCGTCAAACGGCACACGGCTGGCCAACTCCCGCAGTTCGTCCAGCACCTCGCCCTTGGCAATGATACTGCTCGTACCGCTACGGATATAGAAATACTCCTTACTGCCACTCTTCGCTGTCACATTCTCAGGTACAGAATATGGCCTATTGATGCCAGCAGGACACCAAATAACAAGTACCTGCTTCCCGTCCACCTCTTCAACGCTTGTTCTGGGCATATAATACGGTGACATCTTGTTGTTATAACTCACCATATCCTGAAGAATGCCCTCAATCTTCTCTATCGGCACACCTTCTACGGGACGGATAGCCATTCCTGTAATATCATCGCTATCCACGCCAACCAATATATACCCACCGCCAAGATCATCGAAATCATTAGCGAAAGCACACACGCTATGGTATATGCTTGCCGGATTCCAACCTTTCTTGAACTCTATCCTGTTGGATTCAATCCTCTGCTTATTCAGCAGGTCTTCTATGTTTATTGCCAGTGCCATATTCTTATTCGTTTGCAAAGTTAATCAATTATCTTGTAATAATGAGTTTTGTTTACCATAAACTATTTGAAATGCATCATTTAATCCTGTCAAAATAGCGGGAACGATGATAGGAAGTGACCGATATAGATTGATAATCTGCTTAGCGGATTTCTTGGTCATACCTTTAAACATGCATACGAACATATTTTGGATCGTTATTAGGGCTGAGTCTAACACAATCTCCGACAGAATAATTTGCGTTGCAGCATTTACGACTTCTCCCGCAATATATTTGTTACCTTCAATTGTTTTTAGACATTCATAAAATGTGTTTTTCTTATTTCCCATTTTCTCCCAATATTGCCGAACTATGTAATTTGAGGAAAGATTCACATTGATAAAATGAAGATCTGCCATATATTGAGAGACATCATTTGCAAGTTGAGGAAATAGAACAGATATAAATGTTTCTGTTGAAATGATTCTAAACTTGGGCATCATATTGATGAAGCCATTGTCTTCTGACAACATAATACGATGGTCCTTGTATGACAATAATAGACTTTCACTTTCAACTAAAAACAGAGTGTCATCATCATTGTGGCGGAATCGTGTGATTTCCTCTGCAGTCTCAGCAATACAAAATAGTTCTATCCACTCCAACAACTCCTTCATTTTGGCGATATGCTGATTACCAGAATAATTAGATAATGCTAAGTTTTGTGCAGCCTCACATGACATAGAAGTTGTTCGTCTAACACTATCATTATCAATTGAAATGTTGACATAATCTATCAATCCATTGGGAATAATGAACTTTTTTTTAAAAGAAAGAGAATATTTCTTTTGTAATTCTGAAAGAAGAACAATAGAAGTAATGTCTAAAACAAATTCACATCCCGTTATATCAAATTCTCCTATCCTTTTTAAGAAATCACCTTTAGGCGTTATGTATTTTGTTTCATTTCCAAAAACGAAATCATAGAAAGAAATGAGAGTGGAATGTGGTGACATCATATTTATGAGAGTGAGACGTCCGCTTTCATAACTGGCAACCCTCTCTTGATGTTCAAGCCGATTAGCAACGGGGTCTCCAGATATATTTGTGATGGTATCCCATATTTGTTTTCCATCCATTCCTGCAACGTTGAAAACAAAAAGGGCTTTGCTCTGTCCCTTCTCGTTTTCTTTCATTATCTCCTGACTCAGCTTATAATACTTATTGAAAACAACAATGATCTTAATCGTTCTGTAAATCCCATTGAAATGCTCTATTCTGACAACGTCCCCAATACTTTTCCCGATAAGAGGCTCATAAAAGGAGCCTATAATAGCATCCACATTTTTCTTTTGTCCTTCTTCTTCAATCTGAACATAGTCGTTTTCTTCAACTGTGGATTTTCCCTTACATATTATCGCTGAGATTGAATCAGCAGAAAGACTTTCCAAGGCAAAAGCATCTCGTAGATCTTGAGAATTGGGATTTGCCTTAATTCCTTCATACAAGATGTCAATGGCCGTTTGGGGATAGCCTGCCGTTAAAAAGACATTATATATTCCTTTAATATATTGTGGTTCTATATTCCGAGCCAATGCGTTTTCCTGTAAATCACGAATTTGCTCATATCTTCTGGTCTTCCATAGAGCAACCAAATAATTTAAGAAGACGTGATTATCTTCTGAGAATTTATCCCATGATATTGACATAACAATATATGCTTCTTCAAATTCGCTCCTTTCGAAATATAAAACACCTTCGCATAACAAATATTCCTTGTTGTATATTTCATTTTTCCTTAGAACTTTTAACACAGAAAGCAACTCCAACGAATCTTCTTTCTTCTCGCGCAATAATGATATGTAATAGCTAAGACTGGATGAAATATATTTGATATTTCCATCTTTAGGTTTAACAAGCTGTAACGCTTGTTCACGTCTACCATTATTCCTGTATATTTGAGCAACTATATATTTTATACTCTCATGGATGTACACTTCATTTTCCGATAAAACATCAATGCTTGTCATATCACCGGCAAAGAAGTTACTGATTGCTTTAAATACAATCATCGCTTTTTCTTCCTCAAAAACAAGTTCATTTGCATATGACGAGAATATATCAGGCTTGTCTATGATTGGTTTTAATAAATAATGGATATTAAGAGTTGGTATAAGCATTCCACTAGTAACTCTTAACTTGAATGCCTTTAATGCTAATTCTGTATCATTAGTTAATTGGTAAATAAAAAGCGCAGCCATATCAATAATACCATCCTGATCTAACTGTTTAAAATCCATTATGACCTTTTTGGCATCTTCAAACATCCTATTGCCAATACACAACAAGACTTTATGCACTTTGTAGGTTTCTATTCGCTGTCGTGTTGGCTTTATGTTGTCAAATACATCTATCCATTTCGTGTCTTTTTCATCCATAAAATGTAAATATGCATTTATCCATTTTACATCAGGTAACCAATTACTGAGGCCTTTAGACTCCAATATTTTTAGCAATTTGTCAGAAATCTCTATAACCTTTTTGTACAGAGGCGGGATGTTTCCTGTACATCTAAAATCAAGACCAGATTCACGACGAGCATAGATGTAGAGAAGATTAAACTTTAAAAGCCAGATTTCTAAATTCTCATAGACTAAGGTATCTGGTATGTCAAGATTAACAATGTTAAGATTATTCCAATTATAGACATCTATATTCGCAAACGCTAATGATGTAATATATTTCTCTGATAGTTTTACTGTATCTGGAATACTATTTATTTCATTGTTTTCAGAGAATGCGAAATCAGGTATCCATGCATAGATGCAATCTCTATCCCTAGCTTTCAATTCGTTTGCTAATTCTATTGCCGTCTCTTTATTTCTCGTTTTTACGGAAGATAAGATCAATTGAGACACAATATCCTTATCATACACATCGGCTTTTGTCATTTCAGCATAAGCCTCTTCTATTTCCTTTTGCCATTGAGATGGTTTTATAAAATACGAACATTGGCTTTTGTAATAATCAAGTCGACTTAGAACCTCATAATCAATCTTCTTTTGTTTAAGAAGTTTCTTTCGTAATTCTTCTATTAGTTTTATTGAAACGTCAAAATGTAATTCTGAAATTTGCTGCTCAATATATGGAAATAGCTCTTTAATGAGGAGAGATATTGATGTTTTTTCTGTACCATTATCTATCCTCTTATTTATTATGTCCAATTTCTCCTCAATATTATCAAATCGATTTTCATTGTTTAAAAACGACAACTCAGATAATGCTTCTGGATGGATCTTGGACAAAATCTCAATTATAAGATTAATAGCTGCTTGTGACTCCTTTGATAACTCATTATAACGGCCAACTCCTTGGAAATAATGATTTGAAATGTCGGTAATTACTCTATTCCATTTTTCTTCTCGTTCTTTTTGATTTGGATATAGCTGTTTAAGAGCCATATCAATAGCCTCATTAAACATCTTCAGAAAAGAAGTTTTTAACAGTTTGTGCTGTTTTATTTGATCTTTTACTAAATCTATTATTATTCCACCAACGATATCAAATAATTTACCCTCTATCATAGATTGGCTTTTATTAAAAAGGTCTCGATTCATTACCCACTATATATTAATTCACCTAATCATCAATCTTGATAACGCCATAACACTTACTGTTTAATCGGCTTTAATCCAAATTGTAAATCATCCTCGTCAATCTGATATAGACGGAAGAGGTTCTTCAGAATTGCCATCTTGTTCCATGTGCTGCTTCTCGACGGGCAATAGTATAATCCTTCTGCAATTTTTTTGTAGTGTTTGGAAGCTTCAGTAGTGGCAAACCACACATTCTTGCTGCTTTTGGCTTCTTCATAAAGGATTACAGGATTGATGGCAAAGAGTTTGTTGATGACAGCCCACATCATTTCAGACCATTCATCCACATCTTCCCTTTCATCTTGGAATATGTAGTATTGCAACTTTCTGCCTGTAGCTATGCCGTTATCTTCAGACAAATTTACTATATCATCGTCTATTACTTCTGGCTCAAAATCGGTTTCAGGATAGCGCCATATAGTTTTAGCCAAACGAGACAACTCCTGTTTCCTCATCTCCAATTCATTTTCGCTCCATTTGTCGAATTTGGCTATGTAATGATTAAGCCGTAGTCCACTTTGTTTGAAACCATTTTCCATATCCCTCTTTTCTATAAAGGGCCTGTTGCTATATTTGATATTATAGCCGGACAAAGTTAGGTTTGAAATGGTGTGTAGCCACTTCTCCTGAATTTCTTCCCAATCAGCGCCAAGATCCTGTTTCCATGTGTTGCTGAGGGTCTGTGGCATAATATGTTCAATGGTCAGGATGCCTTGCTCAATATTCTCCACCACATCATTCTTTTCTACGCTGCTACCATTCTCCAGCCTTTCAAAGATATACATCTTATTCTTTGCCTGCATGGAATACACTTTCTTTGTGGTAAAGCCATTGATAAACTCTTCATCCTTCGGAAATGAACTCGACAACTTTTTGCTTTCAAGTATATAAATCATCACGGACGAATATGTATCAGAGTCCCGTTTGCTTTTCAATACGGCACCATGAAGAGTAGCAAAGATTTTATTCAGTGCGTTTGTAGGCAGGTCGCACATCAAGCGACGGAAGATAAAGGTCTCAATACATGCAAAGACCTGATGAATTTCCGACAAAGGCAGTTCCACCTCCTTAGCATATACCAGAAATGCCATTAAGAAAGGATAGGCTACTGTCATGTCCAGCAAATCCAACCTTTTGGCTATTTCATTAGTATCTTTGTCGCCTACTTGATACTCTTTAATGTCACGATAGGTATTGGCATAAATAAGCATTTCCTTCAGCACCTCTTCGATGCCATCATATCGCTTGGTGTATTCCTTAAATGCAAAGTATATCTTCTTTTGATTAGGGATTACACCTTGCTTGATAGTAAGGTAATTCCTGACGAAACTATCCAGTTCGTTGCCACTACATTTCTCAATCTTATTCCAATATTTATCGTAGAATTGTTCCTGAATATTGGGTGCCAAGTTCATCAGCACGAAGTTCCTAATCTTGTCTGCTTCCGTCAAATCCAACCCCGTAGAGTTCAGACTCTCGAAAATCAACTGAGGATTATCGCCATGTTGCGGCTCAAGTTCTATGTCGATTATTTCAAGGCTATCAATAGCCTTATATAAATCATCCAAAGTCAGTTCCTGCTGTTGAACGATTCTATCATAGAAGTACTTATAATTAATAGTTACCTTCGAGTCTTGGATATACTCATCCTCTTCATTATAAATTAATCTATCGAAAGCTGTGCAATCATCTCTGAAGGGCTTCAACCTTACCTTGCGCTCTTCCCTTCTGTACTTATCAACAATATAGGTATCTTCCAGTATCTCTGCCAATCTTGAATCTTCAGGCACACATACGCTTTTTTTCATTGCGTTGATCATCGCAATAAGGATGAGCGATATAGTGGTTATACGTTGTTGTCCATCTATCAGTACTACCTCGTCCCTGCTATGTGCATACGAAACAATACTTCCAAAGAAATGGGTGGATTTTTCTTCTTTGATAACGCTTACGAGGTCATCAAACAACTGTTTGCAGTTTTCCCGTTTCCAGTCGTAATTTCTCTGATATACGGGTATAATGAATCTCTTCCTAGCTCCTTCGAGGAATTCCAGTAGATGTGATGCTGTTCCTTTCATAATCTTTTCCTATTGTTTTTTATCTCTATTCTTCTGTGGATGGCTCTGCTGCTATGCTCAATTGTTTGGGCTGTATTGACACCTCCCTGGCTTTTGACGAAACAGCCTCTCTTATCATTGGAGTGTATGCCTCGATAATATGGCGCCAGTCATTAAGGGACATATTTGGATAACGCTCTCCATAAAGTTCGATGGTCTCTCGTTGCAATTCACCATCACTTATATCAGTATCCATGTGCAGACGATTGAAAATGAGGTTGCGCACATCGCGGTCATCCTCAACATTTTCCAATTTGCGAAGTGTCACAGATGCATTTTCTTTGGAATCATTTTCCTGCTCGTATTTCTTGAAGTTCTCGGCCTGCTCAAAGATTTCCTTGAACACATCATCCTGTGGAACTGGTGGATATCCGTGTTCTGCGAGAATCAGAATCAAATCCATCTGCAACTCTGCCTTGATGTCTGAACGATTGGCCCAATCGGTATAGCGCGACTTATCGTCTATCATCTTCTTGACGGCAGCAGATAGTGGAATCAACTTTTCTTCAGGATATTCGAAACCAAACTTATGAGCTATCTCTTTCAGTATGTCATAAAAAGCCTTTTCTTCGTAGGTAATACCCAAATCCTTGAATGACTTCTTCTCCTTGTTCACCTCCTGCAACAGTTCCGCCATCTGTTTGGCAACCTCATTCAGCACCTCTTCTGCAAAGATGGCATTGTCGCTACGGTCATTATACTTCATCACCAGTGCATTCAGCCGCTTCGTAAAATCTACGCCTTTCATCTTGTTCACCTTCTTAAAGTCGGTAATCACAGTACGTAGCAGCTTCTCCATCAGCTTTACTTTTGTATTAGGTAACTTCAGTTTCTCAAGTCGCGCCATATAGTCTGCACTCAGCAAATCCAAGTCCTTGGTATTGGCATTTACCTGAGCCACTTCTTCTACACCTTCCGATTGCAACGCCTCCGCAATCATCTGGCTCACCTTGCGATTCATCTGCGAGGCATCAGGGGCATCGCCCTTGGTCAGTTTATAGATGATAGAACGCACACCAGTAAAGAAGTGAATATTTTCACGATCTTCGTCTGTGATGGCTTCATGATTCGAACAGAGGTTGAAGGCCGACTTCAGTTTTTTTGTGTGACCCATAAACTGATTTTGCGTCTTCTCAGTTGCCTGCACAAATTCAGCAGCATGCTTCAAGCACTCTAATTGTTCCAATGGCGTACCAGTCGAAAACTTCGAGTAATCAAACGAAGCGAACATCCTGCGCAGGATATCCAACTCATCCTTCACCATCGTCACACTCTGCTCGATGGTCTCCACATTATCCCCAAGGTCGCCACCACCTGCATATTGTTTCAGGGCATTATTCATATTGGTTTTGATGCCGATATAATCCACCACCAGGCCCTTGTCCTTACCCTCATATACACGATTCACTCGTGAAATCGTCTGCACCAACGTGTGTTTCTGCAAAGGTTTGTCAATATACATCGTATCGAGACAAGGCACATCGAAGCCAGTAATCCACATGGATACCACAATCGCTATCTTAAAGTTCGATTCCGGATTCTTGAACAATACATCAAGTGCCTTCCTATCTTCGTCTGAGCCTATTAACTCACGCAGTTTGGGATCATCATCTTTTTCGCGCGTCATTACCAGTTTGATGCGCTCTACTGGTGTATGGTCGCTATCGCCAACCTTTTCTGCCCATTCAGGGCGCAAGGCGATAATCTGTTTATAGAGGTCGTAAGCTATGAAACGGTTCGAGCAAACAAACATAGCCTTACCACAAACCGTACTGCCTTCCTCTATGCGCTTTTCGTAGTGTTCCACGAAATCCTTGGCCACTACTGCCAATCGCTGTGGGTCACCCAGAATCTTATCCATTTGGGTAACGGCCTTTTTGCTTTCCTCTATCTGGTATTCGTTGGCGCCCATCTCAGCACATTGTTTATAATAAGCCTCAATCGCCTCCAGTTGCTTATGGTCAGCAAATACTTTGGCGGCTCTACCCTCATAAACAATTCTACGAGTTATACCATCCGCCACAGATTCTGTCATCGTGTAGGCATCCACCACATCTCCAAATACGTTTATCGTTGCATCAATGGGTGTACCCGTAAAGCCTGCATACGTGGCATTAGGCAACGAGTCGTGCAGATATTTCGCAAAACCATAATTACGCTTTACTCCTTTATCCGTTATCTCTATATTCTGTTCAATATTTGTTTGTGAGCGATGTGCCTCGTCTGAAATGCAGATGATATTCGCTCTGTCAGAAAGCAAATTGATGTCCTCACTAAACTTCTGAATCGTAGTCAGGAACACACCTCCACTCTTTCTGCCTCTTAGCAATTTACCCAATTCTTCGCGTGATTCCACATTCACTACTGTTTCATCGCCAATAAACTGCTTAGCATTCAGGAACAATCCTGATAGCTGGTCGTCAAGGTCGGTACGGTCTGTAATCAGCACAATGGTAGGACTCGCCAAATGTTTGCTTCTCATCAACACACGTGTCAGATAAAGCATAGTCAGACTCTTACCGCAACCTGTTGCGCCAAAATAAGTACCACCCTTACCATCACCATGAATATTGATATGCGAGTGCTCCAAAATGTTATCATAGAGCCTATGGGTGGCAAAGAACTGCGGATAGCGACATACTATCTTAGTCTCAGTCTTCGATGTGTCAGGGAAGAAAACAAAGTCTTTGATTACACTCAGCAGTCTTTCCTTTCTGAACAAACCCTGCATCATAGTATGCAATGAGTTGATACCATCACCAGGCCTGTCGGTTCGCTCTATCTTACGCCAGGCATAGAAGAACTCATAATCAGAGAACAGCGTACCATATTTATTATTCACGCCATCACTAATTACAATAAAAGCGTTATAGCGGAACAAATCTGGTACATCTCTACGATAGCGTACCGTCAGCTGCGTATAGGCATTCATGATGGTGGTATCTTCCTTCACGGCACTTTTAAATTCCAGCACCACAACTGGCAGGCCATTCAAGTAAACAATGCCATCAGGAATACGCTTTTCTGCACCTTTGATCTCCAGCTGATTTACCACCTTGAAGATGTTGCGCTCTATATGCTTAAAGTCTATAACTTCAACGAACAAATCTGGCTTCGATGCATCTTCACGCTTAATCGTAAAGCCCTCTGTCATCAGCCTATAGGTATGGGCATTCTGCTGATACAAAGGTGCGCCATTATCTGCTGTCAACTTCGCTATCACGCGTTTCACTTCCAACGCAGTGATACCTTCAGCACTATATCTGTCCATCAGATACAGCTTCAAGTCATCACGAAGCAACACATCCGATAACTCTTTATGTATCGTCTCGCCGTTCTGGCAGCTATACCCTTGCTGCTCGAACAGCTCCATGATGCCCATTTCCAAGGCGTGTTCATTGAAGTATGACATAGGCTTATTATCTATTTCGTTATTTCTATGTATAATGCAAGTCCCTTTACCGTAAGCAGATATTTCTGACGTGGATGACGTGGAGAATCAGGATATAACATACGCACAAATCCTTCCTTGATCGCTGGATTCAAATGGTATTCTAAGAAGTTTGGTCTATGCTTAAGACCCAAGGCTTTCATTATGTCTGCAATAGACAGTTCTTTATCTCCAATTTCTTTTATCAATCCTATAACCAGAGGATTATCGGTATGCAACAAGTCTCGAACTTGTTCGGGTACTTGTTCGGGTACTTGTTCGCTACTTGTTCGGGTATCAAGATTTGGTTGTTCGCCCCACTCCTTAGTTGGATTAATATGTAGATAGCGGTTGCGTAAATCCCATTGCTCTCCAAGAAGCAGATTGCGGAAGAAACGCTCTAAGTACACAGGAGAATAATCGATGCCCTTAACTGCATTCTTATAGTTTGCACGCACCAATGCATTACGGAAATACCAAGAGTGCTGGGCAAACATATCATTGCTAACCTCAAAACCTATATGGCGCAGATAAAGTATAGTGAACACAGCTGTAGTACGAGTATTTCCCTCGCCAAAAGCATGTATCTGCCATAGACCAGAAACAAAGTTGGTTATATGGGCAACCATCGCATCTTGCGAAATGCCCTTATAGCTAAACTTGCGTTCCTGTTCCAAATCGTAATCTATGGCGCGACGCAGATCCTCATAGTTCAGATAGTTTACAGTATCACCCTCAAGCACCCATTCTTTCTTGGTAATGTTATAATCGCGGATTTTGCCTGCATGCTTAAACACACCATCGAATATACGCCTGTGCAGAGATATAAGTCCATTGGTGCTGAAATCGAAAGTTTTTGAAGAGAGAATCTTGGTGATATTGGCAGAAACCTTATCTGCTTCTTGTTTCTCATCATCGTCGGGCTCGCGTACTGCTTTTGATTGATAATAGGTCTTGATTAGTTCACGTGCCTGGTCGATATCAATATCACCCTCAATATGCTTGCGAGCCGTTTCCTTTAGATAGTCTGATGTTTTCAGACCATCTACTGCTTGCAGTCCTATAGCGGTCTGCCAGAAAGAAGCCTTTTCTTTCTTATCTGGTTCCCCTTGACGTATATACTCGTCAAAATCCAAATATCCTTCCTTCATAACTCTATATTATTAATCTGCCACCGCACAATCATCATTGAAGCACAACATACAGTGCTCTGGCATTGTTTCGTATTGTGGTTCGTTATTAGCCATCCTTTCAAATAATTATCTTAAATATAACAGAATGATTGCGGAGCCTGATGGATATGATAGTCTGACAGGGGTCTTGTTTTCTCATATTTTGTTAAATGCCCTATTTGTATGGCATTTGCTATTTTTCTATTTTGAAAATACGAATTATAAAAAGCCCTAGTAATACCTGAATGCTTTTTTGTTAGTTCCCATACGGTATTCACATCATCAGATAATATATCGTCGATTTCAAATTCACCGACTACACGTTTTATAGGAGCAGATGCATAAATAACTACGTATTTCACATCACTCCTTTTAAACAAAGACTTACGAAATTCGTATTTCTTTGTTCCTGCAAATATCTTCTCTACAAATTCTGGTTTAATCGATAATAAAACTTTCATCACTCTTCGTTTCTTTTAAAATTATTTCAAACTGCTCTTTTGTAATAGGCTTAAAACCTCGTGGAGCATCATTAACGCCTAACAACACTTTTAAGTCAATCAGTTTCTCCATATTTATTCTATGAGGGAAAGAGTATGCATACAAGAAATTCACTACAAATGGTCTTCTCCTTGAATACCTCCACATTTCTCGCAATGATTGCTCTGGATAAACACTCTTTTTACGACAATATAGAATAAAGTCATCTTCATTTTGAAAATCAAACTTCGTTTCTTGAACCTCACCTATTGTCGTAACAACGCTTTTATAATAGCCTCCTGTTCGATAGAAAACCAAAATGTCACCAGCAACGGGATATGGTTCCATTGCCCTTGAAACATACACTTTATTGATACAGTTCCGATGGGGAAAATCTTCAATAAACTCTTCTGGTGACTCTGTGTTCAATATAGAATCAGGAAGAAGTTCCGTATGGTATTCAGGATAGATGGGAACAATATACACACTCTTTTCTTTTGAAATATAAGGGAAGCAAGCTTTTAAATTGGTAACATCAAATTGGGGAGAGAAATCTCTAACATAAACCTGTTCTTCTCCTTTTACTCCCCATAAAATAAAGCCCCACTGTTCCAACAATTCTATGAGTCTTCGCTGCTCTGGACGCTTATCATAGATTGTTACATATATTTCCTGAACATGATTTTTTAAAGCATTATCAAAAATAATTTTGATAAATCGTTCGCCGAGACGGAATCCATTACTGATTACCTTAAACGTTCCTATCTTTAATCGGCGCTTAGGCAGTAGTACAGGAGTCACGTTTGAGTAATTCTCATTTTCATCTTCTACTTTAAGGTACAAGAATGATAAAAGCATACCATTGTTGGAATTAATGGTGATATATGCTTCTTCATCATACTTTTTCAGAAACCATTTATCAAAGCCTTCGTAATCTTCTTTTAGACTATCGAAGAAAGTGTCATTAAGGTTGATCTTCCCGAATTTCAATTTTTGGACGTTCAGAACCTTATAGTTGACAAGTTCAGGATGTTCTGCAAAGGTCTTCTCTAAAAACGAATCAATAGTGAACACTTTATCCTGAATTCCCAGTTCCAGTGCTTTACGATGGATTTTCTTATCTTCTGTAATTAATATATCAACCCGTCCGACATAGACCTCATTCAACAGCATGGTGTCTGTTTTATCGTTGTCCGTCGTATCAATACGTTCCGAAACAGTCTTAACTTCTTCTTGAAGTGGCGAAGGTATATCTACTACTTCATAGCTTTCCAATTTAACCAGAAACAAATCAACAGTCTCTTTATTCGAATTCTTTTTAATTTCTTCTATGGTTGCAGAGTGAATACACTTCGTGTACTGCCCTCTATCCAACCAACGGTAGAGAATGCCAATATCTTGAGAAACGATTCTATTCGCCTCTCTATGAATAATTATATTTGTGTC
>JAEEGG010003045.1_pt1 | contig 42306 bp, 40 predicted proteins | sample 9134161 | NCBI WGS metagenome assembly JAEEGG01 (sample SAMN16246543, study PRJNA631951) | gut metagenome | biome: gut microbiome; feature: rumen; material: CR-attached | host: Bos | place: Iran: Karaj | collected 2018-10 | reverse complement strand
GCATCAACCCGGAGCGTCTCTGTGTCGCCCGCTACAACGGTATCGAGCTGAAAGACTACAACTTCACCTCTTACGGTGAGGGCGGTACTGTCGAGCTGGCTACCGGTAAGGCTGTCACCACCGGTGGCGTGAAGTCCTTCAGCGGCGTGAAGTACAACGAGATCCTGGTCAAGGAGAACTCCGTTGAGGGCTTCGTCGGTATGAAGTTCTTCATCGTCGGCACCGCTACTGCCAACGGCACGACGAAGTATCCACTGCTCGATGCTCATGGTGAGGACACCGGCATGTCGGTGACAATCACCCCCGTTGAGTAATCTTCTCTCATAAGGGCGGTGGCTTCGGATGAAATGCCCCATGGCTGCCGCCCTCATTTCAAACTCAATGTAGAATTTCAAAACAAGAAAGAATATGTCAGGCACTTGTTCAAACGAAAAGACCCTGTTGGAGGACGTCAAGTTCTGCCAGGGTAAAAAGTCGCTTCCCGGAACAAAGAAGCGCGTATATATCGCGGATATCCGTGATATCGTGAAGTTCCCGAAGCTGGCTGACCGCTCAGCAGAGGGTGCTAAGCTCTCGAATATTCCCACCTATCCCGCCACTATCGCGTCCGGCAACTCCAATGTTGCCAACGACTTCGTGATGGCTGAAGGCAAGTTCTTCGCCCAGGTGGACATCATCAACAACAACGGCAAGCTGGTCTGTGAGCCTCAGGGTACCTTCGGTTCGAAGACCTTCAAGAATACCTACACGGGTAATGCTCCTGGCACTGAGGAGGAAATCACCGGCTTGAGTGCCGAACTTCTCAATGCGGAGGTTGTTGCCGTGGTTCCTACCCGCACGGGTAAGTTCCGCGTAGTCGGCTCTGATCAGTTCCCTGCAGAGGTGAATCCCAGTCAGGACTCTGGTCAGTCTCCCACAGACACCAACCAGACGGTTCTTGAGATCGTTGCCGATGATGAGATGCCCGCTCCATTCTATTACGGAAAACTTCCTGTATCAGATGGTGAGTTAGACTGCACGACTGGTGAGGTGACTGCCAATCCATAGAGCCTCTTTTTCTCAAGTCATAATGAAATAATTATTAAAAAACCGGAGGCGGAATGTGGCCCAAAGCCTCGTTCCGCCTTTTTTAATTAGGAAAATATGAACGGTATAGACAAACTTTTCCGAGCCCGGGTGACCGAATGGCTCTCAAAGAAGAAACACACCGAGGCCGAATTGGCCGACGGTGCAATGATGGTTCTGCAGTGCAACCGCAACCAGGTGCTCTACAACACGATCATGCGGCGTCCCGCCCGCTATGAGGAAAAGATCGCTTACGAGCTCCGTAAGCATCTCCGCTACCTGAAGAATGACATGACGCTCGACGACGTGAAGTCGATGGAGGCAAGAACCCTGCCTGTCATCGGAAATGCCATCGCCGAGACGGAGAAAGCCGCTTCCGAGGCGGCTGAAGCCGATGGCGACGTTCCTGAGGGCGATATCCTGCCTTCGCCGTCTCTCTCTTCAGAGGAGCCTTACGGGCAGACCGATGCCGTCGTCGCACGCGGCAAGCGTGCCGACCATGACACACTGCCCGAGGCGATCCGTGCCATCTGGGACCGTAATGCGGAGCGCTATAAGAAGATCAAACAGGCCCATGAGACCTGTAAGACCCTCACCGCTGCCTGCGACCGCTACGAGTTCGTCAAGGCTATCGCCGACCTCTGGGATGCCTATAAGAAGGACTTCGACACCTACGACCACTATGTGCTCGTGCCTGTTAATGACGAAGCCGGAACGAAGTCTCCAGCAGCTGAAGAGGTGCAGCTGTCGGCTGAAGACCTGAAGGCCATCAATGCCGCGCGCCCTTACATCTCCAAGAACCTGCCCAAGCTGCTGGATCTCGTAGCCGCTGCCAAACAGGAGGGCTTCACCGAGGCTCAGGCCCCGGAACTGGAGAGCTGGCGCGACCGCATACAGCAGCGCGTCGATGTCCTGGTCCGCTGCAAGCAGGTCATCAAGGATGAGCTCCGCCAGCAGCTGACGGAGGCTGACATCAAACTCGAGATTTCTGATTCAGATGGGCAGGGGCAGGAACATAGCGACGATTCTCCAGCCACTGAATAAGTGCGCCTCTCAGTGCTATCTGGGTACTGGACTTCATACGCTCGGTCTCTTGAACTGGATTCTTCAGCAGACCGGGCGTGCTGATGTATACGTCAGCACCTTCAGTACCAGCGAGCCTTTCCTGAATGGTTTCTTCAACCTGAGAAAGAAGAAACTCGTAAACCACAGTGTCCTGTTGGCAGACCTGAAGGCCTCGAAGAAAACCGTACAGCTTTACCGGCTCATGCAGTCGTGCTTCGATGCCGTATATCTGGGCATGAACCACTCGAAGATCGTCCTCGTGCAGAATGACTCACACCTGGTGTCGGTCATCTCCTCCCAGAACCAGACCTACGGCGACCGCGCGGAGTGCACCATGGTCACGACAGATCAGATGGCCTTCTACGACCTCTACAGCGGACTGCGCGATATCGTGGATAAGAACTCGATACAACTCAATGGACTGTTCAATGAAATTAATCAAAGAAATAACATACACAGAGGATCTGCTGAGAAAGATATCCGAATGCGCGAGAACCTTAATGACCCCGTCGATGGTGTCTTTCCGTTTGGGTATTGATGAAGTGCAGCTTCGTGACGATATCAACACCATCGGGCATCCTGCCCGACGGGCCTACTACACAGGACTGGAAGAGACCGACGGGGAGCTGCGCCAGCAGCAGCTGGACCTGATGCGCGCCGGCAGCCCCTCGGCCATCGCCGACTGTCAGCAGCGCATCGAACGGTGCCTGAGCGAGATCGCATTATAACTCTAACTTCTCACTACTCACTTCTCCATGCCCCTACCTACCAACCTCGATGATTATACAAAGTACATCGTAAAGAGCGATGAAGAACTCCTCGAAGAACGAGTGAGTCCTACCATTATCCAGCGGCTTCACCGCCTGCGTGGACTGTACGCCTATTGGCTCCAGTTCCCGGATAAGTTCGAGCGCGATATCATGCAGCAGGACATGGCGCTCTTCAATGTGGGCAGGGCACAGGCTTACGATGACGTGCGCCTGGTGCAGATCATCCTGGGCAACATGCAGCAGGCAAGCCGTAACTTCATGCGGTGGAAGATCAACCAGGATCTGGAGGCGGATCTTCGGGCAGCCAGACGCCAGGGCGATTACCGCTCCGTCGCCTCGCTGGAGAAAGTACGTGTGCTGAATAACCGCACCGATAAGGAGGATGAGCCGGATACCGCCTACGACCGCATCCCGCTCTTCGGTGTCGTCTTCACCAGCAATCCCGCTGCGCTTAAGATTCCTGGCTATGACAATGAGGCCTCACTGCGCAGGGATATCGATACGATGAACAAGCGCTATAACCGCGAGATAGAGAAGGAGAAGGATTATACCGAATACGAAGAGGTGGAAGACGATGGAACACCAGGAACCGATATTTGAGCAGTACCTCAACGATGGCCAGGCATACATGCTGATGATGATGCCGCGAGACCTCGTGGCCGAATGCGGACGTGGCTTCGGCAAGGGTCTCGTGCAGGCAGGGCGCATCCTTACCGCTGCACAGCAGATGGAAGGATCCTGCGGCGCTGCCGTCTGTCCGTCCGTGAAACGTGGCCTGACAAACATCGTTCCCTCATGGATGGTACACTGGGAGAACTGGGGCCTGCGGCGTGACCGCCACTATATCGTTGGCAAAAAGCCCTGGAAGGCCCTCGGATGGAAGAAACCTATCTTCGAGCCTGCCAACTGGGAGAATACCATTGCGTTCTATAATGGCTCCTTCATCAATCTGGTCAGTCAGGACCGCAGCGGTACCAGTAACTCACTGTCTCTCGACTATATCATTCTGGATGAAGGAAAACTTCTCGACTACGAACAGCTGAAGGATGAGACGTTCCAGGCGAACCGTGGTAATCAGATGTACTTCGGCAAGTGCTATATGCATCATGGCATGACCATCACCTCCGATACGGCCATGACCAAGAAAGGCTCCTGGTACTTCCGCTATGAGAAGGAGATGGATCCCGCACTCGTGCGCGTCATCGAGGGGCTGGTGAATCATGTCTGGGTACTGAAGCAGAAGATGAAAAAGCACCCCGAGCGTGCCATCTACTATGAACGGAAGATCAGGAAAGAGGAAGAGCAGCTGAACTTTTTCCGCTCCAAGTGCCTGCTCTACTGTAAATACTCCAGCATTACGAACCTCGCCGTATTGGGGGCAGAGTTCGTCAAGCGCATGAAGCGTGAACTACCATTGCTTACCTTCATGACGTCCATCATGTGCATCCGTGTGGGTATCTCCCTCGACGGTTTCTATGGCGGTATGCGCGAGTCGGTAAACCTCTATACCGCACCGAATAACTCCGTGCTCCAGCTGGAAGCCCTCAATAATGAAGGTGGCATTCCGAATGACTGTCGCACCGACGGCGATCTGAAGCCGGATCAGCCGATTATCATTGCCTTTGATGCCAACGCGCTCATCAACTGGCTCGTGTGCGGACAGGTGGGCGATGACGGTAAACTCCGTGTCCTGAAATCCTTCTTCGTCAAGTACGACCGCAAACTCGAGGAACTGTGCGAGGACTTCATGGCCTACTACAGTTACCATCGCACCCATCGCGTCATCTTCTACTACGATTCCACGTTCCTCGGTCAGGAATATGCTTCGTCCAGGGGGCAGAGCTTCGCTTCGATCATCCGGAGCATGTTCCGTCGTCACCAGTGGGCCGTCCGTGAGAAATACATCGGCAATCCTTGGGACCATATCAAGAAAAACGAGCTGATCAACCGCATGTTCCAGGGCCGCGCCAAGCACCAGGTGCTCATCAACCAAGACAACAATCCGGATCTGCTCATCTCCATCCAGTCGGCGGGCGTACGCAACGGTAAGAAGGACAAGTCGGGCGAGAAGCTGGCTGAGACCGAAGAGGATCGCCTGGAGGCCCGTACCGACGGTTCTGATGCCTTCGACACCCTCTGCATTGGCGTGGAGCGCTTTCCTGTCGCCTGGGGACATGTCGGCCAGGTCAACGAATACCCGGAATAATAGATCCCTGTCACACGGTTTTTTGGATGGAATCTATTCCGGCAGGCTGGCGTCGTGAGACGCTGGCCTGTTTCTTTTCCTGCAGGGCGCCACCGACCCCCTGTCCTCCTGTTTGTCCTTCGTCTGCCTTTACCGCGGATGACTTCTGTCCTTTCTCTTCTGCCGGGACGTCTGCTGCCTGACGCCTTCCGGTGATGCCTGAGGCCGGCATGTTTCCCCTGCCCTGGTGTCCTCTCCCCTGCTTGCCCTTCCCCGTGCCCCGGGCGCTCCCCGTCGGTGTGGACGGATCTCATGGCTGTTGCCTTGATGCGTATCTCCTGACCGTTGTGGCGTCGGCGGCAAAACGGATGTCTGGTTGCCGTCATGTCATTTTTCCCGGGAACTCTCCAGCTTCCCTGTGGGCTTTGATTTTTCCTTTGCAAAGGTAGGGGAAGCCCGTGCCCTGCAAGTACCATTTTGTGTACTCGGCGAAGCCAGGTACCCACAAAATTATTCCCGCACAAAATTCCGACACGCTTTCCGCATTTTCTTCTTAACGCCAGGTGGTGGCTAAAGAAAATGTGGTTTTTCATAATTTTCCTTGGAATTCCTTGCATCCCGGCACTACCACTTCCTACCTGATCGTAGCATCGTAAAAATTACAAAAGCTCCCAGAGCTTCTAAGTTTAATCCCTAAAAAAATAACAGTTATGACAGCTACAGTTCAGACATCGATTTTCAGCCGCAGTCGCTTGTACAACAAGAGATACTTCTCTGGCAACCTCTATACGGTGTACGTCAACACGGAAGACGGCGAGAGCCATGAGTACGAGGTGGAGGCCGACACTTTCGCCGACGCCACCCGTCAGGCCGAGGAAATGGCCTACGGCCTCTTTACGGACATCACCTACATTGAAGTCTATCAGTTCGCTTAAACGTTAACCCGACAAAATATATGAGATTATGGAACAGAAGTTATTCATCCTGGTTAAGACCGAGAAGTCCAACCGTTCAGAGAACAATGTATGGGTCGTCAGCACCCGCAGTTACAAGAAGAAGTACTGCCGTAACGCCCTCACGGCGCTCAGGTACGCCTTCATCCTCAAGAAACAGACGGGACGCCGTATCGCCGACGAGGCATTCGAGACCCTCCTTGGCGCCGTCCGCGAGAGGAAGATGCGCAGGATCCTCAATGCAGAGGCCATCGAGGCCCCTCAGTCAGAAACCCAGGAGTCGGCCGCGTGCTGACTCCTTTTCATTCGTACCGCCATGTTCAAGTTCGCCCTGCTCGACTACTTCCCCAAGCGGTTCCTCGACCGCCTCTCCTTCGAACACCGGCTGGTCCATTACATGATCCTCGGGTTCAAGGACGGACGCAACGTCTATACCCGATGGGCTGTCAGGCTCTTCTCTGAAGCCCTGGCCTTCATGGATCTCTCCGATACCGTCATCGTCTGCATACCTGCCAGTACCCGCTTCTCACATATTCGCAGGTGGAAGCGGTTCTCCGAGCAGCTCTGCAGGCGCACCGGGGCCATCAATGGCTTCGACCGCGTACAGGTAAGCGGGAGCCGCAGTCGCGCACACATCTCAGGCGAATATGAGCTGGCGACGAACATCAAGCACTACGTGCAGATCGATGCCCGCTTCTTCAGGGGAAGAAAGGTCCTGGTCATCGATGACATCTGCACCACAGGGCGGTCGTCGGATGCCTTCATAGCTGCTATCGAGGCATCGGGCGCTACTGTCGTCATGACCCTGTTCCTCGCCAAGACCAAGGGCATATATACCTAAGGGTTTACATGCCCTCCTGTCTGCCCCACCCTCAACCCCCTGCGCACCTGGACGCTTCCTGCTACGGTCAGTGCCAGTGCCAGGCACTCACCCTCAGCGTCCCCATGCAGCTTGCGCACATTGCCACCACATCCCCCGCGGCCACTACGCACCTGCGTGCAGTGCCCCTGGGTATGGATGGCAAAGAGCTTCACTGCATACACGTCTTGCTACGTGGAGGTGCTTGCCATCTACCGCCACAAAATGTGGCTTTCCTACCTCGAAATGTTAAATATTCGTGTTAGTACGAAAATAAATACTAATTTATTTGATTAGTACGAATAAAAGTATTACCTTTGCAGTGTTCAATTAAAGATTTAGGTATATGAAGCATTTAACAGAACTGACAGAAACAGAGTGGGACCTGATAGAGACCATCAGGAACTACAAGAGGAGCTATCCTCATGGCGAACCGAGGATCATGTACTACATCAACTCCCTGTATGCGGAGCTCCTCGATGAACCGCTCGAAGATTAAATAACAAGCCCCACCGCTCCCAAGGTGGTGGGGAATTATAAAATATGGAGGATATTATTATGGCAACAATGACATTGAAAGAAACGCAGGCAGGCACGATGAAGGCTGAGCTGGAAGACATCCTTCTGGCCATATCGTGGGCAGACCTTTCCAAGACCTATTTCGGTAAGTCGAACTCCTGGCTCTACCATAAGCTGGACGGTATCGACGGGAACAAGAAACCTACTGAGTTCAGCGAGGAAGAGAAGTACACCCTGAAGGGGGCTCTGATAGACCTGGCTGACCGCATACGCCGTGCTGCAGACAAGATCCAATAAGTCCCGGCTCTAAATCGCCGTATTGAACAGAAGTCGCCACTGGACTGTGGCGCATCTTAGAAGGTCAGGGCAATGCCCTGGCCTTTTCATGTCTCATCATGAGCCATGACCGCAAATGACGGGCTGGCTGGCGACACAAGACCCGTTTTGGCACAAGTAAAAACCCTTTACATATTCCGCTTGATAAAGGGGGGCAATTGCCTCGGGAGCGTAGGGCGGTGGGGGCTGTTGAAACAGCAGTGGGGCGCCTTTTTCGCGCCCCACACCCCTGAAACGCCGATAAACAGGGACTTTTATCGTCGGAGACAGTGGAATTTCTGCGAAAAACGGCCCAAATTGCCACTCGCGGAGATGGCAATTCGGGGCCCAAAGCGGAAAAACGGGTTCAGTTGCCTGTCGCCCATGGGCGATTGCCTCCCGTTTTGGATAAAAAACGAGAAATCTGGCAATTTGCTTGCCAGGATCGGAAAAATTGTTTATCTTTGCACCCAAGATTATTTAGATTTAAAATCATTATTTTTAGGAACCTACATCCCCTGCTTGTGAAAGTCGGGGATTTTTCGTACCTTTGCACCAGGTTTCTAAAAATGATCGATTTATGTATACGGATGAACAGATTAGACAGGCCGATGCTGCGCTGAAGCTGCTGCACGGCAGGAGCGGTTTCACTTATGGCCACGAACTGTGGCAGGTGATGTCGCATGCAGGCAAGGATGCCCATGCCATGCGGTCAAAGATGGTCAAAGAACTTGGACTGATCTTACGGGAGGGTGACAACTACCAGATAACGGAAGAGGGCGAGAAAGCCTACGAGATGGGCTTCAGGGCCTGGCTGCAGGAGCAGGAGCGCAAGGCTCTGGAACCGAAAAAAATGATTTTGGTTGAAAAGAAGTTCCTGGGATTGAATCGCGGCGAGTGGATAGCAATAGCAGGGATTGCAATTGGTCTCTTAAGTTTTCTTGCTGGATTTTTAGGATAGCAACCTCTCTTTTGAGATTGTGTATCTTGTAACCATCATGGATATTGGATAATCCAAGTAAGATGATGGTTATTCCTGTTATTACCTTAGTCCATTCTTCCTTCATGTCCGCAAAGATACGAAATTTCTGCGTAACTTACTTTAAAATTCCCATATTTTACTCTGAAATCTGCTTTTCGGCGTAAAAAAGTGCCAAATATCGCCGATTTTTGCTATTTTGCGTAACTTTTTCCCGAATTTCTTTGGAAGTTCGGGATTTTTTCGTAACTTTGCCATCGCGAAACATTCAAGAGCGGTTAGCTCCGTGGGCGGTGAAAGACGCCCGAGTGATGACTCAGGGCATTTTTTATGCCAATTTACTTCCGAGGTCTGCCATAGACCTCACTACACCAATAGCGGTGGCCACCCAGTAGATATAAGTCCACGGACTGAAGTCTTGAATGTTTCGCGACAGGGAGGGCTGCCGCTTTCCCTGTCGTATGGGGGAGGGTCGGATGACCCCTGGCATCCGTGAACGAAGAGCCGCCCGAAAGGGTATGTGTCTGGAACCTGGGAGCCCTCCCCCTTTTTACGGGAAAATAATTCCCTCCTTGGGAACAAAATATTCCCGCACTGGGAACAAACCCTTCCCACACTGGGAATAAAAACCGCGCAGGGCGGATCCCTGTTTGCGAAACATTCAAGCATTATGCAACAGTTAACATTGCAGTTCGAGGGCTTTGCGGATACGCAGCAGCACATCGACGGTGGCGCGACGAAACAGCGCAGTCTGAAAATCAGTGACATTCTCCCCGGTTGGGCTTTGACCCGTCGGAACCCCTCTGCGGCGCTTGCCCGCGTGGTGGACAATGTGAAGACCTTCGCCCAGGCGACTCTCATGGTAGGCTTCGGCTTCTTTCTGGTGTTTCTCTCAGCAATCATAGGAGGATAAGGTATGGAAAGAATGACACGTGAAGACTTCATAATGAAGAAGGCGGATATCGAGACCCGTATGCATCAGACCCGCATCGATGAGCGCAATGCCATCAAGGCGATGACTCTCCAGTTTGAGGACCGTCTGCAGGACGAACAGTTGAAGTTCCGCAAGCTGCGTGACAGCATCATGGAGGAGCGCAACATGAAGCGCGTGGAGATCGAGAACGAGTATAAGCAGCGCCGCAGGGAGCTGTGGGCTGAGGACTGCGAACTGGTGGATCAGTGGCGCGCCCAGCTTGGAGATATGAACTTTACCCCCCCCACTTCTGGAGTCGGGCAGCATAACTAACAGGGAGAGCCATGGATAGGATGACGCTGACACCTGAGCTGACGGAGGCCCTCTGCGGCTTCTGCGGCGACGTGGCCACGATGGAGAACAACGTGGACCTGATAGACTGCATCGAGGAACACTATATCGATGAGGAATCCGAGGAGCCCGCCAAGGTGCTCGACACACTCAAGTCGCTTCGTAACCTGAAGCGGGATATGATCAGTATATTGAAGGCAATGAGAAAAGCGGAAGGCTTATGAAAGAGATGAATGACAAGATGAAGGAGCGCATCCGGAAATGGCTGGAGTCGCTCGACGAGGAGGAGCGCTGCCAGGCAGAGCTGCTCGACGCCTACTTCACGTTCCGTACGAACATGCCGGGCGAGGATCCGGGCTTCGGCAAGGCCGTGGAGGAGCCGAAGACTACCGAGGAGATCATCGACGACCTGCGTCCGATGATGCCGATGAGCATGGATGTGGTGGCAGGCTATATGCGCGCCCACGACTACGGCTTTACCACCGTGGGCGACGGATCCGTCCGCTGGGCCATATGGCGGTTCATGGACGTGACCGTTCTGACGTAAGAGGTTCAATAATAGTAAAGAGCATTTTTTTTTGGATGGCTGCCCCGTCGTGATGACGCGGCAGCCGTTTTTGTGGTTGTATTTTTGTTTCGGCGGTACCTGCAGTACCTTTGCGGTATAATTCAGAATCGCAATGGAACAGATCAGTCATTCATCAATCCAGGGCCGCAAGTTCTTCACGTCTTCGATGCCCGACGTGGTCATCGGCGGTACTGACGGTACCTCCCGCCACGTCACCATCACCTGTGACGGCAGCGTGGTGCTCGAGGAAGACCTATGGCCCTCCGCTAACGCCATCGTGCTCATGGACCTCGGCAGCCTGCTCGAGCCGTTTGCCCGTAAGCAGCTGGTGTGCAGCGTCACCATCACCGCCGATGCCGACGCCTATACCATGCAGGCGCTCTTCTCGATGGCCGACGTGGGCATCGATGCCGACGAGTTCTACGGCAGCCACTTCCTCTCCATCCTGATGGGGACGAAGGTCACCGCGCGCGGGAGGCGCGAGCTGGTGTGGATGTACGGCAGCGACGCCGCTTCCGTCACCGCCGAGTATGACGACGGCACCACCCGCTCGTTCGCCGTCTCACCCGTCGGCGGCAGCGACACCTACACCTGCCTCGACGTCAGCCCGGGCGCCTTCACGGCATCGGGAAAGACACTGGTGGCCTACACCGTGACGGCGGGTAGCCGCTCGCAGCGCTTCGAGATGGATCTGTCGGAGCCTGACTGCGCCCCCATACTCGAGTTCTACAACTCCTTCGGCGTATGGGAGATGATCTATTGCACCGGCGCACACAAGGTGACGCCTGACTATAAGCGCTCCGCGACCCGCATCGGCGGCATGCTCCGGAACTACCACATCGAGGAGACGCGCACCTTCAAGGCCGACACGGGCTTCCTGGGCAGGGCCATGGCCAACTGGGCCGACGACCTGTTCCGCTCTCCCGAGGTCTATGTGGTCAACGTGGAGAACGGCAGCGTGGTCAGCCGTGACAGCGGCAAGGAGGTGGTGATCACCGACTCGAAGTCGGACAACTCCAACGAGGATGACTTCACACCCCGCTTCACCTTCTCATACCAGTACTCGCAGCGCATCCAGAACGTGCTGCAGCTGAGCCGCGTCGGACGTATCTTCGACAACACTTTCGACCAGACGTTTAATTAATTAGCACTCAACTTTATGAAAGAAGCGTTACATATTAATTACGTGCTCGAGCAGCTCGACCTCGCGGCGAAGTACCGCCAGAGAGTGCAGCTGAAGGCATGGAAGAAAAAGAACGCAGAAGTCGTTGACTACTCCGGATGGATACCCACCTCAGGACACTGGAGGGGAGGCATCCACCGCCTGATGAACCCCGCCAACGGACAGGTCAGGGCCGTCATCGACGTGCTTATTTTCGAGTTTAACGGACATACAGTATATCTATGAACGAAGAGAAAAGACAAGAACTGGTGCCGATAGGGCACTCGGGCAACTGGACCCGCTATGCCGTCGGCAGCGCCATCATGGACGTGAGCGGCTCGGACGCAGGCAGCCCTGCAGAGAGCTACCGCGACAGCAGCGTGCTGGTGGATGACTTCGACGACGACATCCAGCTGCAGCCCATCGAGATCGGCGGCGTGAGATACGACTACCTGCCCTACGGAGGCGACGACCAGCTGCCCTGGGACGTGATGAACTGCCTGGGCAAGAACATGGTGACCTCGCAGTGCCAGCTGTTCAATGTGCAGGCCTGCTACGGGCAGGGCGTCCGCTTCGTCGGCCGCGACTCCCGCGTGGACACGGATGATCCGGAGATCCGCCGCTTCTGCCTCCGTAACTCGCTGCATGAACTGTTCCTGGAACAGGTCACCGACATGAAGTATTTCTTCCTGACGGTAACCCGCATCGTACTCTCGAGAGACCACTTCAAGATCGTGAAGATGCGCCACATGGAGACATGCTACTGCCGCTTCGCACGCAAGGGCGGGAACCAGCGCTTCGACTGGATACTCTACGGCGACTGGCGGAAGAAGAGCTTCACCACCTTCAAGGTGCAGCCCGTCCCGCTGCTGGACTTCTACGACCCCCTGGGCGACCTGATGGTGCGCATGGGACTTGAGCCTGACCCCACCACGGGCCAGAACCGTCCTAAGCCCAGGGATGGCAAGGACTGTGAGTTTGCCATCGTGTGCCGCATGCCCACACCGGGCAGGCAGCTCTACTCCAGACCCTACTACTTCTCCGTGTTCCGCGACTCATGGTTCGATATCTACGAACTCATCGGTCTCGGCAAGCGCTACATGATCAAGAACACCTCCGCCCCGCGTCTGCAGATCGAGGTGCATGATGACTACTGGGATACCGTCTGCGACAATGACGGCATCACCGATGAGGACGCACGCAAGGAGCGTATCAAGCGGGAGAAGCAGAACATCATCGACTTCGTATGCGGGCCGAAGAATGCCGGCAAGGCGCTCATCAGCGGCTACTACGTCGACCCTTCAGGCAAGGAGCACTCCATGGTTCGTGTCATCAACCTGAACCAGGGAAAGAAGGAGGGAGGCGACTGGGCCGACGACATGCAGGAGGCTGCCAACACGCTCTGCTTCTCGTTCGGCGTACACCCCAACCTGATCGGAGCCACGCCGGGCAAGAGCCAGATGAACAATTCGGGCTCTGACAAGCGCGAGCTGTTCACCATGAAGCAGGCGATGGAAAAGCCGTTCCACGATGTGATGATGAAACCCTACCACGTGGTGCTCCACTACAATGGCTGGAGCGAGGACGTGACCGTCGATGTGCCCATGCTGATGCTCACCACCCTCGATGAGAACAAGGATGCGAAGGAAGTAACCAATAACAACGAAGGCAATGGAAATAACGAAGAGTGAATTTGAGAAAATCCTTTCTGTGGCGACGTCCTCCCAGGTGGAGGTATATGAGAAGGTGCAGCCTCAGTTCGGGGCCACCTATGAGGAGTGTAAGGCTGACGTTCTCGGGGATGTGGGGACGTCGGCCGCCGAGGACGGTCAGCATGAGAAGCTGACGGCGGCCGTGAAGCATTGGGTGGCCATCCGTGCCTTCCTCGCCGTGTTCCGACAGCTCGACCTGGTACTGACACCCACCGGCTTCGGCGTGGTCAGAACCAATCAGATGGCTCCTGCCTCGAAACAGCGCGTCGATGCCCTGGTAGGACACCTGCGCGACAGTGCGCTGCGGGCGCACGGAGATCTGCTCTTCCACCTCTGTCACGTGGACAGATGGGGCAAGACTGCCCAGGCCATGGAGAATATCGACACGCTGTTCTATGACTTCCGGATGCTGCAGAAGATGCAGGGCCCTGCAGCTTCGCACCTGGAGTGGCAGGCCGCCCAGCGTCTCATCGGAGAGGCCGACGGGGCCCTGCGCCTGAAGCTGAGCAACCAGTATATGGACGAGCTCCTGGATCATGTGCGCTGCGCCTCGCTGCCCGTTGATGACATTCCCATCGTCTTCCAGTGCCGCCACATCATCAACCTATGGATCGCTGGCGACCAGGAGGCCGTCAGGCTGAAGATGCGCCGCCTGCTCAGCCAGCTCGACGCCGATCTGGAGAAATATGCAACCTATGGAGAATTCGGATACCCAGTAAACCATCATGAGAATTTTCAGAACACTCAGGACGCACCGGCCTACATTTTTGGCTGATGGCTCGATAGACCTCTATGCCCCCACGTCGTGGCGCAAGATGACACAGCAGCAGCTGCGCTACGTGCTGACCCTACTCTCGCTCTTCAGCGATCCGGACACGGTCAAGACATACATGCTCGTCAGATTGTCGGGCATCCATGTCGAGGGGCTCGGCGAGCGCTTCACGCGCGACCAGCCGAGGGGATACCGCTGCTGGTTCCGCCCTGCATGGTGGAGACCCCGCAAGTGGTTCATGCTCGAGCCGTGGCAGGTGGAGAGCATGAACCGCCAGTTTGACTTCATCGACCCGTTCGACGGCATGGATGTGCGGCTGGAGCGCATCCACGGCTGGCGGGCGGTCGATGATACCCTGGACCACTACCCCTTCGGCGATTACCTCATGGCCGAGCAGTACTACCAGCTGGCCGTCAGCAGCGGCAAGCCGGAGATGATAGAACGCCTGGCATGCTTCCTCTACGTCAAGACGAGGCGCTGCGGGTTCCTCTGGCTGAAGAAGAAAGAGGTGCATCCCGCAAGCCTGCCGCTCTCACCTGCAGAGCAGATGGGCACGCTGCGCTGGTTCGCCCATGTGAAGAGCTTCTTCGCAGAGCGATGGCCGTACTTCTTCCGCCGCGTGGACGCCGACATCGAGGAGTTGGACTATGACGTGATCGGTGCCATGGACGTACAGATACGCGCACTTACCGACGGCGATATCACCAAGGAGGAGACCATCAAGGCCCTGCCCTGCTGGCGGGCGCTGACTGAGCTCAATGAGAAGGCCCGCGAGGCCAAGGAGTTTCACGAAAAATATGACAGGAAATGATTTTCGACGCACTTCATTACTTTGAGACGCTGGCACAGCAGAACCGCCTGTGCCGGGAACACGCGTTCAAGCCGGTCTTCTGCTCGGGGCCTGACAGTATCGAGGGCCTGATGCAGCAGTTCCAGAAGACGGCCAACTTCGTGATGATCGACGACACCACCGACCAGAACCTGTACTCGGAAGGTGTCTCCTACTTCAAACGCCGTGTCTATACGGTCTTCATCCTGGCAGCTTACCGCTGGGATGACATGGAGGACCGCGAGGAGAAGCTGAACCTCTGCAGGGAGATCTTCCAGCAGTTCGTCAGGCGCATGATCTGGGACAGGATCCGGCGCGAGGATGAAGGTGACGATATCACCTTCCTCAATGTGGAGAAGATCTACTCCAAGGAGTTCGGACGCTACACCATGAGCGGAGTCACCGGGCTCTACTTCATGGTGGAGAACGACGAGCCGACATCGATGGAGTATGAGGATGAGAATGACCTGGAGTCGGAATGGGTTACGGAAACCGGCACGCAAACCGAACCCGCTGGCGAAACGCAAGAGGAGGGTGACTGATGGGATTCATGAAGAACCTCGCCGTCGAAAGGGCGGAGCGATGGAAGCACGGAGGCGCCAAGCATCATTTCGACAGGACTGACCTGGAGCATTACGAGCGCGACTGGTCGAGGATGATGATCGATATCTGGCGCGAGAAGATCCAGCAGCTGAACATCACCGACTCGGGCGCCCTCCGGGACTCCATGGAGGAGCTGGTGACCACGGGGAATGTGACCACCATCGGACACAAGTTCCTGCAGTACGGCCTGTTCGTAGCTGCAGGCGTCGGCAAGGGCTTCGAGCACGGCAACCCGGGCGACCTGCTTTTCATGGGCGACAGATACCGCGAGGGCAAACGTGCCTACGGATCGCGCCAGGTGGGCGCCGGACTATCGGAGAACCACATGAAGAGCCCCAAGTTCGAGCACATAACCGTGCAGCGGGGCCCGAACAAGGGCAAGGATGCTGCCCTTACCTCCGGAGAGAAACGCATGCCCCGTGACTGGTTCTTCAAGAAATACTACTACTCGATCCGCCGACTGAACCTCACCGAGTCCGCTTTCTATGGCCGCGCCTACCAGGGCCTGATGTCCTCGTTCCTCGACGAACTGTTCTCTGGTACCATCCGTTCCAACCGCTTCTGATGTATTTTTATCATTGGGGGGTTATGCCTAACTTTGCAGGAAATGAATACGAATTTTCCAATACATAGAAACAACTTCGAGCAGATACGTGATGAGAGACGTACTGCAGCCAATACGGCCTTCCGTATCGGTAATGCCTTCCTGTCCCTCCTGGGACTGATTGAGGACTCGAATTCAGACATCGAGGAACAGTTCCTGCACTCCCAGGTGGAAGATGTGGCCGAGGAAAAAATCACCTTCAGGAAAGGCCTGCAGGTCGGTAACCGTTTCACCTCCGGCCTGCTCGGCGAGGGTGGCATATTCAGAAAGGAAGCCGACGGCACGACGTATCTGGAAGCTGACAAGCTGTATATCCGCATCAAGGCGTTCTTCGACAATGTGGAGATACGCGACTTCAAACACTCTGCCGGCAACCGCATCGCATCGCCTGCAGGCATGAAGTGCTGCCGCGTGGAGTGGCTGGATGCCAACGGGGACGTGGTGCAACAGGCTGATGCGAACCTGCCGCAGGTCGTGAAATTCCGCTGTTACTTCCGGGGCAGCGACGGCGAGGATGAGGTGCGTAACAATTTCATCGTCGGTGACCAGGCGTACTGTCATATTACCAGCGTCGATACGAAGGCCGACGATCCCAACAGCAAGGGGCTCAACATGAGGCACTACTGGCGTCTCGTCGTCGGACGTAACCCTTCTGGCTCGCTGACCGATGACGGAGAGCACTGGATAGACCTCTCGAACCAAGCCACGGAGACGCTGACCATCGACGGGCATACTTATACCCATGCCGGCTATCAGGATGGCTCCGATATCCCCGTGGCACAGGATGACATCATTCAGCTCGGTAACATCTACGATACCGACCGCATGGGCGCCATCATCGAGTTCGTCACCGGTGCCGACGCTCCGAGCTACCAGATATTCCAGGACATCAACGGCTTCGACCTGAGCGGGAAGAACTATCTCAGCCTCGGCTACTCCACTCAGACGGGCCATGCCTATCTGAATGTCTATGGTGACGCCTATATCGGCGATCCGGAAGGCTCCACCTATATCAGATATGAGCAGGGCGACGGCACACCACAGCACCGCCCCTCATTGCGGATCAAGGCACATGTGGAGTTCTTGAACTCTGACCAGGAACTGGACGATCTTGTGCAGAACCACCAGCGGGATGACAGCTACGACGACAGGGCCATCCGTGCCATGATCGCTGGTCTCCAGGACCAGATCGACGGGGCCATCGATACATGGTTCTTTAACGGCACACCTGGTGCCTCTGTGCTGCCTGAGTCGGATTGGAAGTCAAAGGACGAGCAGAGCACACCCATATCATATAATGAGCGGCTGAAGCACCTGGGCGACCTGTATTACGACAACCAGACGGGTTATGCCTACCGATACGTCAACTCTGGATCGGAACAGAGCCCCGTGTTTTCATGGAGTCCCATCAGCGACTCTGCCGTAGTCGAGGCCCTGGCTGCCGCTGCACGCGCTCAGGACACTGCTGACCACAAACGTAGGATCTTCCTTTCAACCCCATATCCTCCCTATGATGCCGGTGATATGTGGGTGAATGCCGTATGGCCTGCATCGGGAACCTCGCAGGGTTCCGTCTATAACGACGATATCCTGAAGTGTATCAACCCCGTTCCGAGAACCGGTGTCTCTGCATTCTCGATCGATGACTGGACGAAGGCTTCGAAATACACCGACGATAGCAAGTTCAACGGATATATCAACGCCCTCCTGAACGGCAGCGGTGCCAGCGGAGATTCCGCTACGGCTGCCGCAGTACAGCGTGCCATCATCAGTGCCATGGGCGGGAGCACTGTCGTCTCCGGAGGGCTGATGCTCACCTCGATGCTTGCACTCCGCAAGCTGAATGCCGGCGGAGATCCCACCGATCTGAATGACTATACGACCTGGGCGGGTATCAATGGCGTCTATGACGACACGAAGACCACCGGCGGCATCGCCGCATGGTATGGCGGCGGCATGAAGGATTATGAGACACTCTCAGCTGCTGAAAAGGCTCACGGCTGGAATACGGAGCGCTGGGCGAAGTCATTGTTCCGTTTCGACGGATCCGGATATGTCGCCGGAGGAAACATCTCATGGGACAGTGCAGGTGCTGTAACGATCCAGGGAACCACCATCAACGCGACTAACCTGCAGAAAGGCGGTAGCAGCGTACTCTCTCAGGCTGAGGGTGACGCCCGCTACATCACCGTCTCCTTCTTCGAGACGCTTTTCAATGCCATGAACAGCAGCGGCCAGAAGGTTTCCGCCAACACCACCACGGGCATTGCCTCCATCAAGGCCATGTTCGGGTTCTGGACGCAGCAGTATATCTCCGCCCTCGGTCAGGGTACTGACGGAGGCGGTGGCGGTCAGGGTGACGTGACATGGCAGTTGCTTGCAGACCCAGACATCCGTCAGATAAACATCACCCACCTCACAACTGCGCTCGGTACGCTCACTGGCTACACAACGTCGGGAAAGAACTATGCTGTGCAGAAAGACAGCAGCAACCACCTGTACGTCAATGTTCCTTGGACGGACACCGTGTACACACTTCCCACGGCATCCTCTTCCACCAAGGGGGGCGTGAAGGTCGGCACAACCCTCGCCATCAGTAGTGCGGTGCTCAACTTGAAGTCAGATATTGTAACAGCTGGAACATATACGAAGGTTACTGTCGATACCTACGGACGGGTGACGGCTGGATATACATTGTCGGCATCAGATATACCAGACCTCCGCTGGGATAAGATAACAAGCGGTACACCTACAACTCTCAGCGGCTACGGCATCACCGATGCGAAGATAGCATCTGGTGTCATCACACTTGGAAGCAATACCATCACTCCAGTTACAAGTGTTGCAATGAGCGTACCTACTGGTTTCTCTGTTTCTGGTTCTCCTGTCACTAAGACAGGTACTCTCGCATTGAGCTATGCAAGCGGATATGAGGGATTCACTACTACATTAAAGAACAGAATCAATACGCTTTGGGCAATGTTTACCCGTGAGGGAAGCGGAACAGCAGCAGACCCGTATGTAATCAAGGCTAACTACGGGTTATATACTGATTCTTTCCTCTCAGCGTTGGGTCAGAGTTCGGATGGAGGCGGCGGCGGTCAGGGTGACGTTACGTGGGCACTACTCGCCTCTACCGCTACTGGGGGAAGAACTATAGACATTTCTTATATCACTAATGCCCTCACCAATGGAGGTTACGCTACTCAGTCGTGGGTTCAGCAGCAGGGTTATACTACCAATATAGGTACAGTTACTCAGGTAAAAGTAGGTTCAACTGCGTACAATCCTTCAGGTGGCGTGGTATCACTTCCTGCGTACCCGTCTGATTACTGGTCAACTCAGACCTCTCGCACAAAGAACACCGTCCTCGCTGCTCCTAATGGCAGTGCAGGTGCTGCGTCTTTCCGTGCGCTCGTTGCTGCGGATATACCGAATCTCGCTGCTTCGAAGATAACCTCTGGCACTTTCGATTCAGCGAGAATCCCAGACCTGTCATCAACCTATGCCACATCCGCAAGAGCTACCACGCTGGAGGGTTACTTCACAAGCGGAGTAGCAAAACAGGCTGCTTGCCTGAAAAACATTTTAATGGCAGTAGGCGATGACTACGACACCCTTTCAGGTTACACAGCTTCAAGAGGGTCGTTTGTCGCTGTTAATTTAAATAGCCTCACAACTACGGATGTCACACTTGACAGATTGGGTAAATACGACACGCTGGTAAGCTTCGGTTATGATTTAAGAACGATACAGTTCAAAGGTTCTGCGTATAGCGGAAACACACTAAAGTATCGTAGTCTTCAAAATGTTAATAATAGCTATATTTTCACCGACTGGAGCACTATCGCATTCACAACTTCCAACGTAGCTAGTGCAACAAAGCTACAGACCTCCCGTTCTCTTTGGGGACAGAGCTTCAACGGTACTGCGGACATTAGCGGGAACATCAGCAATACAGGAAATATCACACCGTCTGCAACAGCATCCAAGAACCTTGGCAGCGATACCCTGATGTTCGAGTACGGCTACATCAGACGAATCAACACGCAGTCTGGCTACGACCTACGCATTGGTGCTGGTGGTACACAATATATACAGATTAGCGCATCTACTGGTTCTGTCAGCATATCGTCAGCAGTAAGCATGTCTTCTACGCTCGGAGTAACAGGTGCTACAACACTCAGCAGTACACTTTCGGTAAGCGGAAATACAACAATCAGCGGTACGCTCAGTCTAAAGAGCGATGCTTATTCAGGAAATTATTGTCTTAATTGTAACAACAGTGATATTGTTGGTGTTAATTCAATATATACTGCCGATTTGTCTGATAATTACAGTGAAGGAATACAATTCAAACGTACAAACGGCAACTACGATTCTTTCCGTGCTGCTGATGGTAAATTCTATTTCGGAATAAACAACGGTGCTTCGGAAAGGATATGGATAGAGCCTACAGCTGGAAGTGCTGACATGTCTTTAGTGCTTAACGGAACGCAGTACCGTATGGAGTTTATGATAGGTTCAGGCAATGTAAACAGAGGCATCTTTGGAAGAACAAGCGGAAAATGGTTGTTATACTTTGATGCTTCAAACACTTACTGTAACTATGGTAACTTCATCAGCAACCTTGGTGTTACAGCTCTATCAGATGCCCGTCACAAAAGAGTAATCAGCGACACAAACATCAGTGTTGAACAGATTGCTAAGATGCCAAGTGTACTGTTTAAGTGGACTGATGGTAAGCATGATGACAAGATATACGCAGGAACACTTGCACAGGAATGGCAAAACACCTTACCGCAAGCAATAGTCAGACAAGACAACGAAGAGGGCACTTTAGCTTTCAACTATGGTGTAGCGGCACTTGTAGCTTCTATTACTACAGCTCGCAAGGTTGTTGACCATGAGAAGAGGATTCAAGAGCTGGAAAGAGAGAATAAGAGATTAAAGGAAAAGTTAAACGTAGCATAAAGAAAGGAGAAATAAGATGGCACATTCAGATGGTCATATCACAAGTCCAGTGAGTTTTGCAGATGTAAACGCTACTCTTGGCACATCACACACAGATTTGTTCGCTCTGTGTACAGATAATAACATCAATATGTGGTCAAAATTCAAACCAATATACAGCACAAAAGTAGGTATCTTGACCAATGCAGATTTCCAAGGAGCACACATTAAATCTGGTTATAAAACAGGTGGTGGAATCCTGAAACCGATGAAGACTGGTTCTACATATCTTACGGATGTCAACGCTCATTCTGATGGTATGGTGTCTGATGCAGTATGGACTCACGACAAACCTGTGCTTGGTGAGAGCGCAGCAAGACTCCATGACTTTAATAACTACGACCATACCGCTATTCGTATTTTTAGGATAACGAATATATTTGGTAATATAGACTACTTCTTCTTACCATCATCAGATTCAGCAGCAGGTTTTGTTGTTGCTTTCGACATGTCTTTCATTACTGGTAATATGACTCCTGATTTCCTTTTTGGAGATTGCTGGAGCACATACTACCCTGCCGTCATCCTGTCATGTGGTTATTATAGTCTGAATTACGTCAAGAGCGCACCAAATCCAATATCTGCATACAGTGGAGGTGGTGTCACAATAAAGGTAGATACCCGCATGTTTATGAATAAGATGAAGGCTGATTGGAGCGCAAGTCACTCTGGAGACGCATATAATAGCTCGCCATTTAAGAATGGTGACAAGTGGACTGCTACTCTCGTCTTGATAGATGGTTATTTTGATGGTGGTGAAAATGACGGAAGCTACAAATTAGGCAACGGAAACAATATCGTCAGACTGGAGTATGCAAGTCCATCAGGTGATACTCATGTTGACCGTAAAACGCTTCCAGTTAAGCAGTCTAAGTTCACAAATATCGAGTGGATGAAGATGACTGTGAGTATCACGAAAGTTGAAACCAAGAAATACAAAATCAGTGCTATCAGTGTTAAAGCAAAAATGCTCAACACAGATAGTGTTACATTTGTGGTCGATGCAAACCTGAGTACACCGCAAGGAACTGTTAATGTCAGCGGAGTTACTTCTGGTAATCCTGTTTCCGTAACTAATTACAGCAACGTTACATTCTCTGGAACTACTGGAGAGGTTACAAAATCATTGAGTTTTAACGAAACGACATGGACTATAACTGCTACAACTACAGGAAATATTCTTTGTAATGGTACGCTAACGTTCAAGGCTACAGACGGAAACTTCTCTGGAACATTCTCATTTGATGTCAGCGGAGGTTCAAGTTCTTATTCGAAAGAGATACAACTATTATAATTAACTATTTAAATTTTCAGAATTATGGCAGAATCAACATTTTCATGGTTAAAGCTTGCATCGTTTATCGGTGCAGTGGTTTTGGTAATCCTTGCTTTCGCTCTGATTGCAGGAGGTGTCTATCAGATTGTAGGTGGTGACTCGTTTCACGGTGTTGCTGGCATCCTCGGTGGACTTATCAGTGTCGTAGTAGCTTGGTCGCTCTACGAATACTACCAGCGCAAGAGCTTGGAGAATCGTTAGGAACTTTTATTTTATTCAAACCTTTTTATTAACAATTTAAATTTTAACAATTATGGGTACATTTGTAATTACACAACAGACAACCAACGCACAGTATGAGTATCGTGACAACGCTATCATCGTGCAGGGTAACTTCGCAAAGGACGCTTCCACAGGAACGCTCAAGTCTATCAACGGCTCTTGCTACCGTAAGGATGGTGACAATCAGGGAGAGTACATCGGCAACTTCAACGGCTATCCTCGAAACGGGGAAATACGCTACGACCTCTCGGAAATGACCCGTCAGAACAGCAACCTCGTGTGGAACGCCATTGACGAAATCGAGCTGGAGATCCTGCCCGGTGAGGAATAATGTGTGACTCGGTACAGGGCCCCCGCCCTGTGCCTTTATAAAGACAATTATAAAGACAATGTAAAGACATTCAAAAAACAAAGAAAGATGAAAAAGACAATCAAGACAGAGATGGTGCTTGAGGCATTCGGCGTCCTCAACACGGCAAAGTACAGCAAACTCGATGACGCAGACAAGATCAAGGTGTGGAAGATCGCACGTGCCCTGAAGCCGGTTGCGACCAAGTTCGATGAGGACAACAAGGATGCTGCAGAGAAGCTGAAGCCCGAGGGTTTCGACGAGAAGGTGCAGAACGCCCAGGAGTACGAGCGCGTGACGAAGGATCCTGGCGCAGACACCTCCGGACTGAAGATGGGTGCCGCCGAGTACGGTGCATTCATGAAGGAGTTCCAGGACTACAACAAGCTCGTCGGCAAGGCCGTCAAGGAATTTGCCGACAAGGAGGTGAAGGTGGAGTTCGAGCCGCTGTCGGATGATGCTTTCGGCAAGCTGATGGCCTCCAACGACTGGAACCTCGACCAGGTGACGAAACTCGGCTCCCTGATCGTAGGTTAGTGACAGGATATCATACCCTTCAATACGCCCCTGCAGCAATGCCGGGGTGTATTTTTATGATCCGTCCACATGCCCTATCTTTGCCTGAAAATTCGAAGATATGGCAATGAAGACTATAATTGCGCTTATAGGGGCCCTACCCTTCACCTTTGCAGTGAACTTGCTCCAGTACGTCTATCGCGACTGGGAGTTCGCCAAGTGGATTTGTATCGCCGTGGTCGTCGATACGGCCGTCAGCCTGTTCAAGCACTGGACCGTCAAGGATCTCTCCAGTGAGGATTTCTGGGTGAAGTTCTCGAGGAAGATCTTCGTGTATATCTGTCTGCTCATCCTGTCGAACCTGCTGACCAATTATACGGTCAACGGCCACCTAGTGGGCTCCACACAGTGGATCGGCGAGTACCTGTGCGTCTATATGCTGATCCGTGAGGCCATCTCCATTCTCGAGAATGTGAATGCCGTGATGCCCATCGTGCCGGTTTGGCTGCTGCGTCGCCTGAAGGACTTCAATGAAAATGGTGAATATATAAAAGGTAAGAATCATGAAACTGATGACAACGAGTAACCAGGGCAAGGACCTGATCAAGGCATTCGAGGGCCTGCGTCTCGATGCCTACCGCTGCCCTGCAGGAGTGCCCACCATCGGATGGGGACACACCAAGGGAGTGAAGATGGGACAGCACATCACCGCCGCTCAGGCTGAAGATCTCCTCGTGGAGGATATCGCGCCCATCGAACACCTGCTGAACGCCCTGAGGATCAACTTCCGCCAGGAGCAGTTCGACGCGCTCGTCTCCTGGATCTTCAACCTCGGATTGGGGAATTTCAATTCATCTACGATGCTCAGCCGGATTGTCAACAATGCCGGCGATGAGGAGATCACAGACCAGCTGGTCCGTTGGGTCAATGCTGCAGGCCGTCCGCTTCCAGGCCTCATGAACCGCCGCGTGGCAGAAGCCAACCTCTTCTTGGGCTACGAGAGATATAAGGTTAACAACGGTAAAATTATCAAGTTATGAAAGTCAAGGAGAACCTTTTATTCCTGGCGATGATCTGCATGACCATCGTCTGCCTGTTGGGAGCGCTCAGGTATGGTGCGAAATGCCAGGACCTCGAGCTGCAGGTGAGTGATCTGTCGGTGCAGCTGGCGCACAGTCAGGTGCCCATGCAGCGTGACACCATCCGCGACTCCGTCCCTGTGGTGTCCCAGCGTGTCGTCGAGATCGACAGGACCGACTATAAGCAGCTGGAGGCCGACAGGCAGCTGATCAAGGATCTGGGCCTGAGGGTGGAGCAGCTCGTGAGTGAGAACAAGATGCTGCGTGAGGCCCGCGACTCCGTTCGGATGAAGGCCGTCAATGACAGTGTGTTTGCGTATCATGACCATTGGGCCGACTTCGAATACCTCACCCGCCGACAGCTGCTCCGATATGCCGTGCGCGACTCGTTCGTAACCACCGTGTCCAGGATCTACAGACACCGGTTCCTGTGGTGGCGCTGGGGCACGAAGGGCTACCAGGTGCACCACGTCAACTTCAATCCCCATGTCGATGTCAAATATGACCAATATATCTTGTTAAAGCCTCCTTGAAGAGCTAAAAATTTTTTTAGTTACGTGTTTGATTATGTTATTAATAAGTTATTTCCCTGGCCATCCGCGACGGATCGCCGGGGCTTTTCTTGGTTGTCTCACGGAAAATGCTTACCTTTGCAGCCGGTAAATATACCATTATATTTAGTAAACCAGTTTTTCGGGTCCCTTGCTTGCGAAAGCCGGGGATTTTCCGTACCTTTGCACCTGGTTTACTAAAAAATAAGTTATGATTGAGGAATATGATGACAGAGAGTTCCAGCTTTGGAACGATATTCAGGCCCTCAAGGATCCGGAGGGTGCCGAGTATAGGCGCAAACAACATGAGCGTGAAAAGAATCGCAGGAAAAGAGAAAGGCTTCTCGATTCGGGTTTAGGTGGTTGTGTCGGACTAATGCTGAAGATCCTAAAGTGGGGAAGTGCAGCTGCTGTCGCTTACATCGTCGAGAGGCTGCTATCCAAATATGTGATATAGAAAACTGCCAATAATGAAGCCTATAGCCAAGTCGGTTATGTGCTCTCCTATTTCCAATCGGCGTACCCTTCTTTCTAACTCCTTGTATTCATTCATGCCCGCAAAGATAGCCATTTCCCGTAAATAATGCAACTTTTTCGTAATATTTCTGTTTATTTCCTTGCAGGTTCCGGAAATTATGCCTATCTTTGCAGCGTTCAAATCAAAGAGCGACAGGAAGTCGCTGCTCTCAAGGCAGCTATTTTTGTGTCGGGACTTATGGGTATAAAAATATCGGCAGCAACCGCGTCGGGAGGTGGAAACACCCCCGGAGTCCAGCTCTTTGAACTCGAACAGCGCGTAGTGCTGCTTTTTTATTGTTCAATTCAAAGAGTTATGGAAACAAAGAATTATCAATTCCGCGAGAACGAAACGCAGCGTGCCTTCTTCTGCCAGCTGCAGGTGTCTAACAAATTCCGCCGCTCGATGTCGCCCCAGGAGGCCGAGCTCATCGACTGGATCGTCGCGTCGTTCGTGCATCATGCCGCTTTCACCCTCACCGACCAGCAGCGCGTGGCCGCTGTCATTGAGGAGCGCATCGAGGAGATGAACAATGACCACGAGGGCAACGGCCCGTTCCTCGTGTTCACCTACGAGTCCCTCCGCCGTACCGAGAACGGCTTCATCCGCATCGAGCGCACTTCAGGCCGTCACCAGTCGCTCCTGCTGCCCATCATCGACTACCGGGGCGAGGCGGATCTGCAGAAATAGGGATTTCCCCTTGCATCATTCAGGATTATTTCGTATATTTGCACCAAAAGAAAGAATCTATGATTGAATTGATTATAACATACTGCGTTATATGTGCCCTGGTACTTGTAATTGCGCTTTTAGGGTCTCTTGCACTCTTCTGTATGAAGGGTGTCATAACTATAATCGGCGCAATATGGTATGGTGGTAAAAAAATGTCAGGTAGTCCAGATATGGCCTTTGCCCCTCTAAAAAATAATAGAAGCACCGACGGTAAGCTGGTTGTCCGTAATGTGAAGCGCAACATATTCAGCGGCTTCTATTCAGCGGAAATTGTAGATGCTGAGACGGGACAGCATGTCTATAGTGCCTCGGAAAACGATATCGAGGCATTAGAAAGCCGCCTGGCTAGTGAACTTGACTGGTGGTCACGCAATCCGATTTACAAGAAAGAATAGCGTATTTTTAGTATTGCCGCTTCAGTCCTATCTTTGCAGAAAAAAGATAGGACTATTTTTATGGCAAATACTGAGAGATACGAAACCGTCATCCGGCTCAACACCGAGCAGGCTAAAAAAGAGATGGCTGACCTTACTGAGAAGGTCAGAAAACTGCAAATAGAGCAGGCAAAATATACTGAGGGATCTAAGCAGTGGAATAAAATCCAGAAGCAGATAGACAATACGAACAAGGATCTCGAAAAAACCGTGTTGCGTACCAAGGCTGTCGGCAATGCGCTAAACAACTTGTCGGATGCCAAACCGAAAGAACTGAAGAATACCATCTCTGACCTCAATAAGATGCTGAGCAGCAAAGATGTTGAGCGAGGCAGTGTGATGTGGCGTCAGCTGACATCTGCCATCAAGGAGGCTCAGACAGAGCTAAAGCAGATAGAGAGGGAAACCATGGCCTCACAGTCTGCATGGGGTAAGTTCACCAAATTCCTGAATGACAGCTGGGGAGGGGTTACGCTGATATTATCTTCTGCAGCCGGTGTCGCCATGACTGTGCGCAAGGTGGTTCAAGACTATGCATTAATGGAAGAGTCAATGGCCGACGTGCGCAAGTACACCGGCATGATAGACAACGAGGTGCGCGACCTGAACGAGGACCTGAAGAAGATGGATACCCGCACCAGCCGCGAGGAACTCAACGAACTGGCAGGTGCTGCAGGCCGTCTGGGTAAGTCTGCTAAGGAGGATGTCCTGGATTTCGTAGATGCTGGTAACCAGATCAAGGTCTCCCTCGGTGACGACTTGGGCGAAGGAGCAATTGACAAGGTGGGAAAACTGGCGATGGCCTTCGGTGAAGACGAGGACAAAGGTCTTCGGGGTGCCATGCTGGCCACCGGTTCTGCCATCAACGAACTGGCCCAGAACTCCAGTGCCAACGCTGGCTTCATCGTTGACTTCACCGCCCGTGTGGCTGGATTCGGCAAGCAAATAGGCCTCACGCAGGCTCAGATCATGGGATTCGGTGCCGTGATGGATGAGAACCTGCTTCGTGATGAGATGGCAGCTACGGCATTCGGAAACATGCTCACCAAGATGCAGACTGACACCGAGAAGTTCGCCAAGATCGCCGGAAAGGACGTGAAGGAGTTCACGGATCTGCTGAATAATGACGCCAACGCCGCTATCCTTGCATTGGCTGACAGCCTGAAGGCTACCGATCCGCAGAATATGATGAAGATGCTCGACGATATGGGGCTGGACGGTAGCCGCGCCGTGGCTGTGCTTGCCACCATGGCCGACAAGATTGACGATGTCAGGGCACGCCAGGAACTGGCCACCAAGGCATACGAGGAGGCTACGTCGGTAACCGACGAGTACAAAAAGATGAATGAGACGGTAGAGGCGCAGATCGAGAAGGCGAAGAAGGAGTTTCATGAAATGTCCGTCGAGCTGGGAGAGCAGCTGCTGCCGGTCGTGAAATATACCATTACCAGCGGATCTGCGCTGATTAAGGTCATGAGTGCGTTGGTGACCTTATTCTACCAGTGGAAAGGAACCATCATTTCTGTCGGTCTCACCCTTGCCGCTCTGACGGCTTACCGTAAGATTGATGTCATGTGGTCAAAACTGCAGGTGTTCTGGAATGAGAAATTACTGGTAGGCCTGAAAAACATAAGAAAGGCTCTGATGCCGACACCTTGGACGGCTGCCTTCGTGGCCATTGCCGCTGTGGTGGGCATTATCATCGACCTTGTCAGACATTCGGACGAAGCCGCCAAGAAACAGCGTGAACTGACTGCTGCAGAGCGTGAGCACAAGGCCATGGCTGAGAGCATGAAGACTGTCACAGAGGAAGCCAACAAGGCCACTGCTGAGGAGATCACAAAGTTCAAGCTGTTGCGTAAGACACTTGAGGACAATACCAAGAAATATGATGAGCGTAAAAAAGCCCTCGATGAGATAAAGAAGATGGTACCATCCTATCATGGTGAACTGACTTCTGAGAATACCCTGATCAATAATAATACCACAGCTCTTGACAATTATGTCTCGAGCCTGATGACGGCAGCCCGTGCACAGGCTGCCTTCAACCGGATGGTCAAGATCCAGGATGACAGCATGAGCCATGAAGAGGAACTGAGGAAGCGCAAGGGCAACCGCCAGTGGGCTAAAAACAAACTTGAAGATCTTGGTGCCCCTGAGAATCCTAAATATGTGAATAGGGGTGACGGCAAGTGGAACATGTACGACGAGAACGGCAAGTTCATCAAGCGGGTAACAAATCAGCAGAAAGAGCAGATCGATCATTATGTCGAGCTGGTTAATTGGAACAATGAGCGTATCAGTCAGGAAGAGGAAATCCTGGATATCAACCGCAAACAGTCTGAGGAACTGCAGAAGATCGTGGAAAAGGGTAAAGAAAAGAAGAAGCCCCAGAACACGACAGACTATGTCTCTGACGAAGACCGCAAGAAACAGGAGCAGGAGCAGCGCAAGGCGGAGGCCGACCGGAAGAAGAGAGAGACCGAAGAGCTCAAGGCCGTGCGCGAGCAGAACAAGCAGCTGAAGGCCGAGACAGACCAGCGGCTGGCCGAGGAGGCCGTCAGCTACAGCCTCGGACTGACGGACTACCTTTCCTACATCGAGAAGCGCAAGGAGATCCTGTTGGAGGGCATCCGGCAGCGCAAGGCCCTGTTCGAAAAGGGCAGCGCGGAATACCTGAAGCTGGATGCCCAGGAGAAGCAGCTGCTCGCCCATGGGGATGAGGAGCAGCGCAAGCTGACCCTGAAGGAGTATGAGCAGATGCACCGGGATCTTCTCCTGGAGCTGGAGAAGGACTTCAACACCGAGGGATCCGCCATCTACCAGAACGAGGCTGCCTATCGGGAACAGCGTTTCCGTGAGGAAATGGATTTCCTCGAGAACAGGAAGTCGCTCACCCGGAAAGGATCCCTGGAGCGCATGCAGATCGAATGGGAGATTGAGGATCGCAGCAAGGCGCACCAGCTGGAGACCCAGCGGTACTATGAGGAACAGGTGGAGCAGCTGAGGGAGAATTATCTGAACATGGGTAATGAGCGCCTGAGGGATATTGCCCTGAAAGGCTTGGATGATCTCTACCGTCAGGGGTTGATCAAGGAAGAGGAGTACCAGAAGGCAAGGATTGCCATTCAGGCGCAATACGCCTCTGCCGTCTCTCCGGACGAGCAGACTGCTCAGACTGGTTCCCAGATGCTGACGAATGCCCGTAACAAGGTGAATGAGAACGCCCAGAAAGAGGACAAGAGCTACAGTGCTCCTATCGTTGGTACCATCCAGCAATACCAGGCTACCATGGAGCAGCTCAAGGAACTGTATGCCAACGATGAGAAGAACCATGCGGCTTACCTCGCTGCCAAGCAGCAGGCCACGGCTGAGTTCTGCCAGCAGATGGCCAGTCAGATCCAGGCAGCCTATAACTCCGTCAACCAGATAATGTCTGCCGCGTCATCCCTCTATTCAGCCCAGGCTGACTATGAGACGGCCATCGTCAAGAAGAAATACGAGAAGCAGATAGCTGCTGCAGGCAACAACCAGAAGAAGGTGAAGAAGCTGCAGGAGAAACAGGCGAAGGAGGAAGCGGCCATCAAAACCAAGTATAACAGAAAACAGGTGAAGATCCAGATTGCCCAGGCACTGGCTCAGACCGCCATGAATGCCCTTAGTGCTTATGGCGCAGCATTACAGATAGGATTTGCAGGCTTGGTTTTGGCACCAATTATGGCAGCCGTGGCCCTCGCTGCTGGTATGATACAGGTTGCCGCCATCAAAAAACAGGCAGAAGCTCAGGAGGCAGGCTACTACGAGGGTGGTTACACGGGTGGCAAAAAATACCGCAAGGAGGCTGGCGTGGTGCATGAAGGGGAGTTCGTGGCCAACCACCAGGCCGTGAACAATCCGAATGTGCGTCCCATGCTGGACTTCATCGACAAGGCCCAGCGGAATAACACCGTCGGCTCACTGACCGCAGGCGATATCTCCCGCCAGCTGGGACAGGGCGGTACCGCCGTGGTGGCGCCCGTGGTGAACGTCAACAATGACAATGAGGATCTGCGCGACTCCCTGGACCGCAGTTCCGAGGTCAGCGAGGAACTCCTCACCGTCATCCGCGAGAAGGGCATCCATGTGGACTTCCCCATGGACAGCTTTCACAGAGAATATAACCACTTCAAAAAACTGAATAACAGATGATTTGCGCTTATATCAATGGCAAGATTGCCTATCCCGTGGCTGAGTCCGACATTAAGATCACACTCCAGAACCCGTTCATCAAGGATGGTGACGAAAAGTCCATGGAGGTGGTCTTCCCCTTGGATATCCCTGAGAACAGGGAGGTGTTCGGCCCGCTGAACCGCCTCGATACGTCTTTCGAGAATATAGACTACGACAACTGCCGGCTGATGGCCGACAACTTCGTGGTGGTGAGCGGAAAGGGTACCGTCACATCCGTCACCAATACCGAGGTGAAGATCCAGATCCTGGCCGGTAAGTCGTATCTGCGCTATAAGGCCTCCTTCGATCATGTCTTCATCGACGAGCTTGACTATGGCCAGGTGGCGAATAAGTACAAGCTGTTCGGTACGGCAAAGACGATCCAGGATGTCTCGAGGCTCAGCGTCACCGGAGATCTTAACTCCAAGGGGTTCATCGGTGTCGCCGGCCAATACGTGTTCATGCCCGTCCACGACGAGGGGGATGACATCTGGGCGAATGCACCCGGCTACATCTACGAGCAGGGGCGCAGTGGGTCGCTGCTGTGTACGACCATCGTCCGCGCTGCCGTCCAGCCGAACCTGATGATGGTACTCGGAAAGGTGATCGAGCGCCTCGGATATACGATGATCCGGAACGATTTCAACATATCTCCCTGGAACAAGCTCTATGTGGCCTCCGCTCGCGTCTCACTGTCCATGGCTAAGGCCCTGCCCCACTGGAGCTGCTATAAGTTCCTCGATGAGATCCGGAAACTCTTCAATGCGGTATTCATCTTTGATGAAGCTAAAAGAACCGTATCGTTGGTACCGTTCAACTCCGCCCGTGACAGTGAATCGGTTGAGATTGACCCAGTCGAGGATTTCTCGACGTCCTACGATGAAGAGGGTCTCGAGTACCTGGAGGCCTCTAACCTGCAGTACGAGCTTTCCGACTGCGAGCGTGCGCCGGATGTGGTGTCTGAGGAGTTGCGGAACATGTTCGAGGTGAGGGAATACGACTCTGCCAGTGCGATGCAGACGGCTTTTCGCTCCCTTTCCCAGCAGGAAAAACTGACTTCCCTGTTCCATTGTCCCACGGGATGGTTCTATGGCTCCTCCGTGATCAATGATAACGGCGAGGTGCTGGGTATCTACCTTAACGGATGCGGTTGGCATTCACCGCTGATCCGGAAGGCAGGGGCAGCTGCTGTGTCACTGAACATCGTGCCTGTGGCCATGGCCAAGTCGGAATGCAGGATATGCTGCTGCATCCAGGCGCACCCGTGGCTTCAATCTACTTTCATAGGGAACTACCCCAACATGATCTTCAGCTTCGAGGGCCCGGTTGCCAACGTCAACTGCGACAACCAGACGGAGGCCGAGTATCTGGGCAGCAGCGCACTCAAGGAGGTTGAGTATGTCACGGTAGAGGATGTCCTGATAAACAATGAATCCGGTCCTGGTGAAGAAAGTGACAACAGTACGCTCGAGGTGTTCTTCGTGGATGGGCAGAAATACAGATATCGGGGGGAACTCGAATTCGTGGAGAGGGTGGAATTCGAGACAGATATGCCGGACCCGCCTTCAGAGATCATCCTGCCCGTCCCCTTCACGGATTCCCGTATGGAGATATTCCCCTCGCTCCAGATGCCCGCCTACTCCATGTCCGTGCTTCCTAACAGTGATGTGGCCTGCATAGGCCAATACCACAACCAGGGGCTCCAGATCAAGCGGAATGTAAATGGTAACAATGAGATCTGCATCAAATTCCTGTACGACGGCAAGCCTGATCCCCGCAAGATCTATCTGTGCCGGGGCAAACGGTTCATCGCCTCACACATAGACATGGCCGTCAACGCCCGTGGCATCAATCCTCTGAAGACTGGCTATTTCTATGAGATTCTGCTATAGGCCGCCGTCAAAGGTCTTCACACTGTCGGGGACTTCACGCCCCTTCTTCAGGTAGCGGTTCGTGACGGCCACATCGGAATGCCCTGCCTGGTCGCGGGCCACGACCACGCCCTGGGCGTTGGCCAGGTCGCGGATGCCGGTGTCCTTCAGACTGTAGAACTGGTAGCTGTCTGGCCATCTGAGCGCAGTCCGCATCTTCCTCCACTCCATGCGGAAATGATTCAGATAGGTCATCTCCGGCCCGGGTTTAAGCCCTTCACCGAAGATATAGTATTGTGAGGGCGCATCGAAGATGTTCAGTTCTATCATTATCAGGATGACCTTCTGGTTCAGGCCTACGGTGCGCTCCTTCCGGTTCTTGGCGACGTCAGCCGGTACCGTCACCTCCTTTCTGCTCAGGGAGACATTCCCGATCCTGAGGTGGCGCATCTCATCCGGACGGATGAATGTGTAGTATTCCATCATGCAGGCCAGCAGGAAATGACGGTTATGTTCATATAGGTATTCACGCATGCGCGTGAGGGCGGTAGCGGACAGGGGCTCCCTCTTCTTCTCCTTCTCGCGCAACATATGCACATCCTCTACGGGGTTCCTGCTGATATACTTGCGTTCCACCAGCCAGGTACCGACGGTCGAAAGCCACGTGCGGTAGTTGTTGCGCGTCGTGGCCGAGACATCCTTGTCCATGACCAGGTAGTCCAGGAAGTCAACGACGAAGCCTCTGTCAAACTGGTAGGCAAAGCTGATGCGTACATGACACTCGCTGATGTAGGTCTCCAGCGTTCCGACTCTCGAGAGGTAGTCGTAGGCCGTCTTCTGCTTGAGCGTACCCTTGGCCTCCATGGAGGAGATGAAGTCGCGGTATTTCTTCAGGACATCGTCGAACGCCGTCAAGTGCCTGGTACTGTCACTTGAGGTAAACGGGTTCCATCCCTTCATCAGCCGGTGCGTGATACTGGTGATGAGGAGCGAGGCCATCGTCCTTCGCTCGCCGGCCGTCTTACACCTGTCGAGCATGTACTTCTTCCGCTTCATCCGCTCAGAGACGGGATCCCATGCGAAGAAATCGACATACCAGCTCTTTCCGGTATGAAGCTGTGGGAGTGTGTATCCCACTAGCGCAGCACCTGATAGAAAATCACCTATGGGCATTTTTTTTGTTGGGGAAAATCCAGAGGACTCCCCAACGGGTTCAACAATTCTGTCCGAGTTTTGTCCGAGTTCTGACCCGGCAGATATAAAAAAAGTCCCATCTGCAGGGACTTTCTCATACTCTTTAGTTGCGGAGGCAGGATTCGAACGTGCGACCTCCAGGTTATGAGCCTGGCGAGCTACCAACTGCTCCACTCCGCGATGTTTTTAAGCGGTGACAAAATCAGTGCGAGCCGAATGCAGAAAACTTGCTTTTTGCTGAGGCGAAGCCTGATTTCGCAGGGCTTTTCTTGAAAAGCGCTGCAAAGGTACGAAGATTTTTCGAATTACACAAATATTTATGCTGTTTTTTTGAAAAATCACTGTTTTTACAACTTTTTATCGCTTTTTTCTTGCTCAATTCAAAGAAAAAAACTACTTTTGCACACTGTAATTGCTATGTGCAATCCATTAATCCAAGGAGGAGCCAAAGTATGTCAATATCCAAAACGAGACAGAAGTTAGTTGATGTTGCCCGCCAGCTGTTTGCCAAGAACGGACTGGAGAACACCACCATGAACGATATTGCTATGCAATCAGGCAAAGGGCGGCGCACACTCTACACCTATTTCAAATCCAAAGAGGAGATTTATTATGCAGTCATCGAGGGTGAATTGGAGCGTTTAAGCGACAAGCTCGACGAGGTGGCTATGCGCAAGATTCCGCCCCAGGATAAGATTATCGAACTGATCTATACCCATCTGAGTATGATCCGCGAAACGGTGGTCAGAAACGGTAACCTGCGTGCAGAGTTCTTCCGTAACATCTGGATGGTAGAGAAGGTGCGTAAGCATTTTGACGATGCCGAAATCGAACTCTTCCGTAAGGTCTATACGGAAGGTAAGGAAGATGGTGAGTTTGACATCGACAATGTGGATCTTGTGGCCGACATCACCCACTATTGTATCAAGGGACTGGAAGTACCTTATATTTACGGACGTATCGCGCACGGAATGAAGGAGGAAGATACGAAGCCCCAGGTGGCAAAGGTGGTCTATGGTGCACTGGGTAAGTTTCAGAGACATTAAACAATAAACATTTAACAATAAACATTAATTATGGGATTATTAGAAGGTAAGACAGCGCTGATTACAGGTGCTGCACGCGGTATCGGAAAGGCTATCGCACTGAAGTTCGCCGCTGAGGGCGCAAACATCGCATTTACTGACCTCGCAGTCAACGAGGAGACCGAGCAGGAGATTGCAGCCTTAGGCGTGAAAGCTAAGAGCTATGCTTCTAACGCTGCAGACTTTGCTCAGACAGAGGAAGTGGTGAAGGCAGTGAAAGAGGAGTTCGATTCAATTGATATCCTCGTCAACAATGCCGGTATCACCAAGGACGGTCTGATGCTGCGTATGACGGAACAGCAGTGGGATGCTGTGATTGCCGTGAACCTGAAGTCGGCTTTCAATTTCATCCATGCCTGTGTGCCCATCATGATGCGTCAGCGCGGCGGTTCTATCATCAATATGGCCTCAGTGGTAGGTGTTCATGGTAATGCTGGTCAGGCTAACTATGCTGCCTCAAAGGCTGGTTTGATTGCACTGGCGAAAAGTATCGGTCAGGAAATGGGTCCGAAGGGTATCCGTGCCAACGCCATCGCTCCTGGTTTCATCGACACCGCTATGACTCAGGCCCTGCCCGACGACATCCGTAAAGAGTGGATCAACAAGATTCCTCTGCGCCGTGGCGGTCAGGTAGAGGATATTGCCAACGTGGCTACCTTCCTGGCATCTGATCTGTCAAGCTATGTCAGCGGTCAGGTGATTCAGGTTGATGGTGGTATGAACATGTAATTTTAGATTTTAGAATTTAGAGTATGGAGGTCGTTTACGAGGACAACCATATTATCATAGTCAACAAACAGAGTGGGGAGATCGTACAGGGTGATAAGACTGGCGATCGCCCCCTTTCTGATATTGTGAAGGACTATATCAAAGAGAAGTACCAGAAGCCTGGAGCCGTGTTCCTGGGTGTGGTGCATCGCTTGGATCGTCCTGTCTCAGGACTGGTGGTTTTCGCACGTACCTCAAAAGCACTCACCCGTCTGAACAAGATGTTCGCCGAGGGTGAAGTGCATAAGACGTATTGGGCCCTTGTAAGAAGTGAAAAGAGAGAAGTGAGAAGTGAAAAGTTCGTGGATGATGGCGAGTGGCATACCCTCGAGCACTGGCTGGTTCGCAATGAGAAGCAGAACAAGTCGTATGCCTATGCCACTGAAAAGCCGAATGCTAAAAAAGCCATCTTGAAATACCGCCTCATCGGGAAGTCAGATAACTACAGTCTGTTGGAAGTGCAGCTGATGACAGGTCGCCACCATCAGATCCGCTGCCAGTTGGCAGCGATGGGCTGTCCCATCAAGGGTGATCTGAAATATGGCGCCCCCCGTAGTAATCCCGATGGCAGCATCTCACTGCTTTCACGAAGGATGGAGTTTATTCATCCTGTATCAAAAGAACGGATCACCGTAGAGGCTCCCCTCCCCGATGACCCGTTATGGCAGGCCTTTAAACAATAGCACGATGATCTATAAGCTTGCCGATAACATCATCAGTCCGTTTGGCATCACCACCAAAGCCAATATCGAAGCTGTGAAGGCGGGGCGTTCTGCCCTTGCTTCCTACAAGGGTCTGTGGGGTATTCCAGAACCTTTCACGGCAGCAATCCTCCCCAAAGATCTGAATGATCTGATAGCGCGCGATGGATATACCCGTTTTGAGTCGTTGGTGATAGAATCGGCTTGTGAGGCACTGGCCGAGACGGAGTTTGAGATCAGTTCCCCACGGGTGGTCTTCATATTGAGCACCACGAAGGCGAATGTAGAGCTGTTGGATGACCCTACAGCCTCATCCGCCATCTTGCATCCTGGCGAGAGTGCTAAGCGTATTGCGAAGCATCTGGGTATTGAAACAGAACCTATTGTGGTGTGCAACGCCTGTGTGTCAGGTCTCTCCGCTCTTATCTTAGCAGAGCGCCTCCTGACACAGAAGGTTTACGACTATGCCATTGTCACAGGTGCCGATGTACTCTCACGCTTTGTCATCTCAGGCTTCCAATCGTTTAAGTCGATGGATGCCAACCCCTGTCGCCCATACGATATCGAGCGTCTGGGTATGAACTTAGGTGAGGCTGCAGCCACGATGGTTCTCTCAAGTGATGAAACGGAGGAACACAAGAAGGAGTGGGCCTTCGTAGAAGGAACGATCCGCAATGACGCCCATCATATCAGTACCCCTTCCAACAAAGGTGAGGGTGCTTTTCGCGCCATGATGCCCTTACTCCAACAAATCAACAAAGAAGAGTTGGCACTGGTGAATGCCCACGGCACAGCCACGATGTTTATGGACCAGATGGAGGCAGTGGCATTGAATCGGGCTGAGCTCACTGATATTCCCGTCAACAGCTACAAGGGCATCTTCGGACATACGTTAGGGGCTGCAGGCATCCTGGAAACCGTTCTCACGATGCATGCCCTCGAAGATCATACGATTTTGGGAACACGCGGTTTTGAGGAGTTAGGTGTCTCAGTACCCATCCAGGTGTCAGCAGAAGCCAGGCATACCGATAAGCGCACCTTTTTGAAACTCATCTCCGGCTTCGGAGGCAGTAATGCGGCACTATTAGTCACTGCTGACGAACAGATTCAGAAACAGCTGCCAAAGATACCTCAGACCCGTCAGACCCATCGGGTGACGATAACACCAGAGGGGCTGACGATCGACGGGAAGTATCAGCCCGCTACAGCCACAGGTAAGGCGCTGCTTACAGAACTCTATCGCACTTATGTGGGCGACTATCCAAAATTCTATAAGATGGACGGCTTGAGCAAACTGGGATTCCTTGCTTCAGAGCTGTTGATGAAATACGAGCAGGATGAGCTTCCTACAGAGGATGAACAACGGGCGGTGATCCTTTTCAATCACTCCGCTTCGATCGATACCGATCAGCACTATCTGGCATCAATCCTGCCCGGGGACTATTATCCCAGTCCGTCGCTGTTTGTCTATACCCTCCCAAATATCGTCACGGGTGAGATTGCCATCAGGCATCACCTGCACGGGGAGACTTCTTTCTACAGCTTAGCTTCCCGTAACGAACAGCTGATGACTCAGATTCAACAGGCAGCCTTGAGCGATCAGGCTACGACGAGTATGATCACCGGTTGGATCGACTATGAGGACGAGGCGCATTTCTGTGCCGATATGTATATTCTGAAAACCAATCCAACCCCATGAGCCTATGAAGAAAGTCATCAAGTGGATTGGGATTGCGGTACTTATACCCATACTGCTGTGCTTACTACTCACCGTACTGATCTATCTGCCCCCCGTTCAGAACTGGGCAGTGAAGAAGGTGGCAGCCATTGCCTCAGAGAAGACAGGCATGGAGATCTCAGTAGGCCACGTCAGTCTGGCTTTCCCGCTCGATCTGCAATTGGATGATTTCAAGGCGATCAAACAAAACGACTCCTTGCCTCAGGTACGCGACACGATAGCAGACGTACACCGTCTCGTGGCCGATGTCAGACTGTTGCCTTTATTCCGTAGCAGAGTCGTTATCGATGAGCTCTCGTTCCATCAGGCCCGTATCAACACCAATGGCTTCATCAGCGACCTGCGTATCAAGGGAGACCTGCAGGAGCTGTGGCTTTCATCAAAAGGCATCGATCTCGACAAGGAGACCGTAGAGGTGAACGGTGCCCGATTGCAGCAGGCTCGTCTCGATATCGCCCTCAGCGATACGGCAGCAGCTGATACGACGCCCTCTACCCTAAAGTGGCGTATCAACGCGGATAGTCTCACCATCAGCCAAACAGGTTTCAAACTCCATCTGCCAGGCGACACGTTGAACGTCAGCGGTTACTTAGACAGGTTTGTGGCCCGTCAGGCTAATATCGACATCGGCAACAATATCTACGAGGTGGGGAGTCTTGACTGGCACAACGGCTCTTTGGCCTACGACAACCGATTCGAGCCTGAGACAGAAGGATTCGATTACAATCATATCGCCCTCAACAAGATCAGTCTTGGTATCGATCGAATCAAATGTACGCCAGACAGTACTTCGTTCTTCGTACGGAAGACTTTTATCAGGGAGAAGAGCGGCATTGAGGTGAATGAGTTCACTGGCGGTATCACCCTTGACTCTGCCTATAACCACATCAGACTGCCGTTGACCACTCTGAAGACTTCTGACTCGAACATCATGGCAGAAGCCGATTTAGACCTCTCTGCCTTCGACGAGCAGCATCCTGGTCAGATGAAGGTGCGCCTCTTCGCACAGTTAGGCAAGCAGGACATCGAGAAGTATGTAGGCAAACTGCCTCAGAAGTTCATGGAGCATTTCCCCAATCATCCGCTGAACATCAGAGGCTCCATCAACGGCAATATGAAACAGTTGGATGTGACAGGCATCGACATCGACTTAGCCACTGCCGTTCATGCCTCACTGAAAGGAAAGGCAGAGAATGTCACAGACATCAACCGTATGAAGGCCGACATCGAGGTGGAAGGCAAGACTCAGGAACTGAACTTCCTGATAGCCCTGATAGACCCCAAGATGAGCGGTACCTATCGTATTCCTAACGGGATGGAGATTGACGGCAGACTGAAAGCTGACGGCACGCACTATACGGCCGACATGACTTTGCACGAAGGTAAAGGCAATATGAAGCTGAAAGGCAGTACGTTCATCCCCGTCAATGCCAAGGGCGCGTTGACACCCGAACTGATGACCTACGATGCCAAATTCAGCATCAACGAACTGAACATCCACCACTTCCTGCCTAAAGACTCTATCTACACCCTCTCTGCCGACATCAATGCCAAGGGCCATGGCACAGATTTCTTCTCAAACAAGAGTCGTCTGGATGCCGATGCTAACGTTCGACTGCTGAAATACGGCTACATGAACCTCGACAACCTGACAGCCTCGGCTACGCTTTCTGACGGACGCGCGCAAGCCAGTCTGACAGGACACAATGAGATCTTCGACGGCAATGTGGCTGTTGACATGCTGCTCAGCAGCAAGAAGATAGATGGCAACGTCAGTGCCAACCTGAAGAAAGCCGATCTCTTCCAGATGCGACTGGTGGACAAGCACCTGACGATCGGAACCTACGGCAGTCTCGACATCAACACGGACATGAAACAGACCCACTATGTCAGCGGACGCCTCAACGAGTTGTATGTGAAGGAGGGCAAGAAAGTTTACAATCCTGGCGACGTGGGCATCCTGATTAAACTGAATACCGACACCACCGTGGTCCGAGCACAGAGTGGCGACTTCATCCTGAAACTCGATGCGATGGGCGGCTATGAACAGGTGCTCAAGCAGGTCAATGTGTTATCCGACTCCATCGTAGCCCAATTTGAGGACAGGATCATCAACCAGCCTGCCATTAAAGTACTGCTTCCCGTGATGAAGCTCCATTTGGAAAGCAAACGCGAGAACCCTGTGGCCAATTTCCTCAGAGCCATCGGTATCGACTTCAAAGAAATGAGTCTCGACCTGACCACCTCTCCAGAGACAGGTATCAACGGTGCAAGTCATATCTACTCTCTAAACTATGACAGCACCCGTATCGACACCATCCGTCTGAGCCTGATCCATAAAGGTGACCGACTCACCTATCAGGGCCAGGTGCGCAACAACCGCAAGAACCCGCAGTTTGTGTTCAACTGCCTCGTAGATGGTCATTTCCACAGCCATGGGGCACTGGCAGGCTTGCGATTCTTCGACAAGGATGATAAGTTGGGCTTGCGTATCGGGGCGACGGCAGAGATGGAGGCCGACGGTCTGCGTTTCAAACTGCTGCCCCAGCGTCCCACCATCGGTTATCAGGAGTTTAATCTCAATGAGGACAACTATATCTTCCTGGCCCGCAACAAACATATCCAGGCCAATATCGACCTGATAGCCGACGATAAGACGGGTGTTAAGATCTATACAGAGAATCAGGACTCCACAATGCAACAGGATCTCACCGTCTCTGTGAACCGCATCGACCTGCAGCGGATCACGTCGGTGATTCCTTTCCTGCCCCGTATGTCGGGTTTGCTAAATGGCGACTATCACATTCTGCAGGATCAGATGGGTCATTTCTCTGTGGCTTCCGACATGGCGGTGCAACAACTCACTTATGAAGGTTCTCCCATCGGAAATGTCAGCACCGAAATGGTATATATGATGAAAGAGGATAACGCCCACGCCATTGAGGCACGACTGTTGCGCGACGATGAGGAATTCGGGCTGCTCAGTGGTACCTACCGCGATGAGGGCGAAGGTCTGATCGATGCCGCATTTAAGATGACACACACACCACTCTCCATCATCAATGGTTTCATCCCGGATAAGCTCATCGGTCTGGAGGGCTACGGTGATGGCACAGTCGATATTCACGGCAGTCTGGTTCATCCCGATGTCAATGGTGAGGTGTATGTCGATTCGGCTTATCTCATCAGCATCCCCTACAGCATCCGCATGCGTTTCGACAACGACCCCATCCGTATCGTGGGTTCTCATCTGCTGTTAGAGAACTTCGGACTTTATGCCTATAATGAGGAACCGTTCAACCTCATGGGCGACATCGACTTCACGAATACCGAACATATCAATGTGGACCTGCGGATGCGCGCCCAGAACCTACTGTTGATCAATTCAAAGCAGACGCCCGACGCCATCGCCTGGGGTAAGGCTTACGTAAATATGCTCGCACGCATACAAGGACCTCTGGAACAGATGAAGATGCGAGGCCGACTGGATCTGTTGGGCTCAACCGACCTGACCTATATGCTGCTCGACTCACCGCTGTCGGCTGATAACCGCCTGGATGAACTGGTGAAGTTTACCGACTTCAGCGACTCCACCCAGACCGTCATCGTACGCCCCACGCCAACTGGCTTCGAAGCCGATCTGACCGTCAACATCTCACAAGGCGCCCGTATCGTCTGCTACCTGAATGCCGAAGAGTCCAACTATGTCGATCTCATGGGTGGTGGTGATCTCCGCATGAAATACAACTCGGAAGGCATCGATCTGA
>JAEEGG010003044.1_pt1 | contig 42326 bp, 50 predicted proteins | sample 9134161 | NCBI WGS metagenome assembly JAEEGG01 (sample SAMN16246543, study PRJNA631951) | gut metagenome | biome: gut microbiome; feature: rumen; material: CR-attached | host: Bos | place: Iran: Karaj | collected 2018-10 | reverse complement strand
TAATAGTCCTCCTGCTCCTCAAAAATGTTCTGGTGATTTATACCACGCATCATCACATGATATATACCAGTTCCTGATGCTTGTCTCGCCTGCCTTGGCATTCTCAACTATTGATTATTGCTGACTCATATTATTCGTGAAACAGGTACCCGTCCCCCCCGTTCTCGCTCTCAAAATGCCTGTTTGGTGTTGCAGATTAGCGTGGAACTTACCCTCCCCATCTTGTGTGAGCTTACCAGCCCAACGATGGCGGAAAGAGTTTGATGCAGTTGCCGTATATTCCGTTGGATATGATAGCGCAAACACTCCACCGGTATAATCCTCTGCCACATACGGATATGCTATATCAGCATTATTCTCCACCGTAACACTCGGAGGTAAGGTAGCGGAAAAGACAGCAGAGCCGTCACCATTTATCTTGCTTAGAGTGAAACGTACCAATTGTCCACCAGCCACAACACCTATTTCATCTCCTGTTTCCCAGGCAAAAGATGCAGCACCCAAACCCGAGTCACTGATGGTCGCCCTTGTGGTTAAAGGAGATACTGATATTTCCACATTGGTAGGTGTGGTTGTGTCGTCAACATTCTCCAGATTATCATCCTGGATTTTCTCACAACCGAAAAAGCAAAAGTTGCAGCCAGCAAAAGTAAAAATCTTGTTTTCATTGTTCTGTCCTCCTTTGCTTTTAGTTCCAAATACCCCAGCCTGTGGTATCACCTTCCTGTGCATCCGGCACGGGATTACCGTCAAAACTCGATGTCGTTAAAACACCTTGTTCTGTCCTCAATTCAATTATCTCCATTTTAGGAGATTGATATGCTTTCTTCATACGCCTAATTGATTGGTTATCTTTGCAATGATGGTGCAAAGGTAGGAGGATCTGTCCAATTAGGCCCTACCAATTTTGCGGATTCTTTTGTTTGGGTTTGAAAAATACAATTCTTAACCCTCGCATTACAGATATTGGTTTATATGCTTGTATTGCTCACACAGAGTAAGCAGCTCCTTAAACAACCCAAGTCTCGTTTCTTGTAACTCCCCAGCGTTTATCAGTTTCCGACCTCGTTTCAAGAAGTGAACCATCAACTTTTCTTCCGGATAGTACTTGGAAGGATTCCTATTATTCTTTTCAATGAATGTTTTCACCTCTTGATAACGAAGCATCCATCTTTCTTCTTGCGTCATAGATTGTAGTAATCCTTCGGCCTTCTTTGTGGAATAAACACGTAACTGCAGAATTGCCAAATCCCTTTTATAATCGACACTAACATAAATCCCACCAAACAGCCTATTGTATTATGAAGCACATCATCAAATTCTGAAAAACCACGTTTTAACAAGAACTGCAAAGATTCAATTAATATCGAGACACTGCATCCGAATAGTAGCACCTGCCACCATTTAATCTTGGCAAACGTCATTCCTGCAAGTAAGCCCAATGGCACAAACGCTACAACATTCATGATGTTCTCAGGAATTAATTCCACTTGCCCCCGATGAATAGCGATATAACTCCATAACGGTTTGAAGTTATACTCTGCAATTTCAGTAACCGGTCGAAACAATACCATAGAACAAAATAGCAAAGTAATATACTCAGCCAACAGCAGTCCCGATACATATCTCCAACCTTTCTTAAAACCATTAATTGCAAATAATACTACTGCCCCCAAACAAAACACCGACAGTAATCCTTCATAAACACCAGGCGGCACATCGTTATACAACTCCGTAAGATAGTATTTGAATAGCGCATTCATAGAACACAAGTTACAACTTCTTTACTGTATTTGAACTTTTTAAACTTCAAGCAGTCCTCACTTGCCATTTATGACATTTAACAGAACAGTATGTCTTTAGACTTTGCTTTAAGCGCGTCCATTTTCTGTTGCTAAATAATTATATTGAGGCAGGTTTTATTAATTTTGCCCATATTCCAGTACGGAACAATGACCAACGGCTTTCATTATAGCAGAGTTTTTGCTTCCATGCATTACCTTGCCAGCGACGGTATTTATATATCAACCTCTTAGGCAAAGCACGGGGCTCTGCTGCCGAAAATTCAGGCGACAATATATCAGATAAAACTCTTTCTTTCAAGTCCGATTTAAATTGTACATGGTTGAAAATTATTGGAGAAAAGCCCAAATCCTCCACACAAATCCCATTAATACAGTTTACAAAGTCCTTCATATGGAAATTGTGAAGCATTTCATCAAGCCAAGCCCAGTCAATCTCGTTTGTATATTTCTGAACGAAGAAAGCCCAGTCCAACACTTGCCTCAATGAAATTTCTGCAGCTGCAAAATGCCCCACCATATGTCGTATTAAGAATAACGCATGAAGATTTGGAGTTGGCAAATATACTCTCTCTCCATATACTTCAACATAGTGAGAATCATCCGTACCCAGCTGTTTGAATATCTTTTCTAACTCCTTGCTCGATTTTTCCGCATGAACGTTGACAAAATCATAATGATTCTCTATTGTAAAGCCTTTCCATTCGAAAACGGTATGGTGATGATGAGAATTGTCTATTTTAAAGTCTGGCCCTAGAACATGCCGAAGGGTCTCATCTGCTTCTTTCTGCTGTCCAAACTGCCAAATATCTATATCACCACAGGGTCTATGCTCTGGTTTTGGCCAGTCCAACGAGCACGCATAGCCCTTTAAGACCATCATTTTGTAGCCATGGCTATTATAGAAGGTCGCTAATTCTGCAATTGCTTTTTGATATAATTCATACCTATACTCATACGCCTGCAAAACAGTTCCTATCCATTCTAACAACAACACTTTGGGAGGTCTTTTTTCTACTGGCAAGCATTCTATACCATCAACCACAATGGCAGAAAGACCTTGCTTTTCCGCAAGTTCTTTAATGATTTGCCAGTCAACAACTTCAGCGATTAGGGCTCTCGGATGTCCTATTCCTAAACGAACCAGCGAAAGAAAAGTATCTTGATTAGCCGTTGATGGCATCTTTTATCGTCTCTACTATGTATTTTACGTCATCATCCGTCACATATGGTCCTGCAGGCAAGCACATTCCAATCTTGAAGATTGCCTCAGAAACACCATTCACGTATGCAGGAGCGTCTTTATAAACTGGCTGCTTGTGCATGGGCTTCCATACGGGACGGGCCTCAATACCAGCTTGATCCATAAATATGCGAAGAGCCTCTACATTGTCATTAGGTTGGCAATCCGTGGTTGCGCTATCTGCTACATGAATCACACCAGCAGCCCCACCTACCGCACCCTGCACGATAGTCTTATATGCATTCTCCTGGCCTTTAATCTTTAAATCCGGGTCTAGGGCAATAGTGCAAAGCCAGTAGTTAGAGTCAAATTCTCCCGTTGAAGGTTGTGAATGTACCTTGATTCCTGGAACATCTTTCAGCAACTCTTCATAAAGTTTTTGAACATGCTTGTGGTGAGCAATATGCTCGTTTACAATTGTCATCTGTCCACGGCCTATACCGGCACAAATGTTTGACATTCGGTAGTTGTAGCCTATCTTCTCGTGCTGGTAGTACGGATAGCTCTCACGATACTGGGTGGCGTACATCATGATCTCGCGCCACTCATCATCGTTGTTGGTTATCAAGGCTCCACCACCAGAGGTGGTAATCATTTTGTTGCCGTTGAAGGAGAGCACGCCATATTTACCAAAGGTACCAAGCACCTGACCGTTAAACTTAGAACCAAATCCTTCAGCAGCATCCTCAACCACAGGGATGTCGTACTTATTGGCAATCTCCATGATGCGGTCAATCTTGTACGGCATACCGTAAAGTGCCACCGGCACAATAGCCTTGGGCTTTTTGCCGGTCTTGGCAATACGATCCTTGATGGCTTCTTCCAGAAGTTCCGGATCCATGTTCCAAGTGTCCTTTTCGGAATCAATAAACACAGGGGTTGCTCCCAGATAGGTTATCGGATGTGAAGAAGCACAGAAAGTAAAACTCTGCACACACACCTCATCGCCTGGGCCTACGCCACAGGCAATCAGTGCCAGGTGTACTGCTGCTGTACCTGCAGAAAGGGCTACCACTCGCTTGTTTTGACCGCAGAATTCTTCCAAATCCTTCTCGAATCCATTCACGTTTGGACCAAGAGGAACGACCCAATTGGTATCAAAAGCCTCTTTAATGTATTTCTGTTCAAGGCCCTCATCGCTCATGTGGGCAAGACAGAGATATATTCTATTCGCCATAATAAATGTTTTACAATTCTTTCTCAATTACCCCCAGCACCTTCGCTCCCTTCAAACTCAAATCTGCAATACCAGAAGCCAGGCCAGCACCCATACCTATCATAAAGATATGGTCAGCACCTTCCTGCAACTCGGAAGAAATGGTCAAAGGGATAGACACAGAACTGGTATTACCATATTTATTCATGCACACTGGCATCTGGGTCTTATGGTCAAAACCTATGGCCTTAGCAAGTTTCTTCAGCATGAAGTGGTTGGCTTGATGAAGCACGAGTTTGTCATACTCTTCACCACTGGTCTCCAACTCTTCCATAAAGGCATTGGCAATTTCGGGAACCACATCCACCACATAGTCGAACACAGCACGGCCGTTCATATACATATCAATGAACCTGCGCTTGCCACCATCTTCCCATACCTGATAATCCAGATACTCTTTCTTCAGAGGATAACGCATACCCAACTTGACGGTAATTGCATCTCGGTTGCTACCATCACTCATAAAGGTAAAGTGCCAATCTGGAGCACTTGCATCAGGAGTTACAACCGTAGCAGTTCCTGCATCACCAAAGAGCAGAGCGGTACTCTTATCCCACTGAGAGACATACTTGCTATTGATATCACCATCCAGCAGCAGGACTTTCTTCTGCATATTCTGGGCAATCAGGGCTGCATTCCACAAACCAAACACATAACCCGGGCAGGCATGGTTGATATCCAATGTAGCGACATCCTTACCCAAACCCAACAGGTGCTGGGCATAGGTGGAGTTGTTAGGCATCAGGCAGTCAGGTGTCAAAGTGACAAAAATGACTGCACCAATATCCTCTTTCTTCACGCCACCTTCTGCAAAGATTTTCTCTGCAGCGGCCACACAGAAGTCCATGGATGTAGTCTCTTCTTTAACAGCCACATGACGCTCCAAAACGCCCAAAGCCTTGAGGGTGGATGACATATCCTCCTCAAAGTGGCTCTTGGCAAACTCGAGGTTGTCTACTTTATTCTCAGGCACGTATCCGCATATCGCCTCAATCCGTACGCCTTTTACTGTACTGATATTCATATTCTTCCTTTCTATTACTTGTGATTAGCAATCCACTCGTCAATATCCTGTGTTTTGATAATACCATCTTTCTGAATCAGGGTAATATCTACACCCTTCTCCTCTGCATAAGCAATGGCTTTCTTAGATGCATTTACGGAGGCCAGTTTCTTAGCCTTGGCTTTAGTATCTTCTACCTCTGCAAGCTTTGCCTTGGCATCATCCAGACTCTTGAAGATCATGCCGGCACTCTTACCTACTTCCACCTCATCCATATCTTCAACAAAGAGTACTACATATCCTGCAAAATCTGCCTTATATTCTTCCGTAGCTTTGGATGTTTCAACACTATAGAGCACCTCTCCTTCTTCGATGTACTCCAGATTCTCTTTGCGAATGTCACTGATAGTCACCTTGGTGTCATTGACATTGATTGTCGGAATAATTAAGTCTTTAAATTCCATGTTCTTTCTATTTTTGATTATTACTATTATTGTTTACGCATTAATTGTAATTTGAATGATTTCGCTTAATGTCGGATGTGCATGGATGATGTCCTTTGCTCTATCCAAAGTCACGCCCAGATTCATCATGGTTACAACTTCCTGAATCAAGTCAGATGCATGGCTGCCCATGATATGACATCCCAGAATGGTATTGTTCTCGTTGTCTATGATTAGTTTACAGAACCCATCGGTTTCTCCCATTGCTACTGCTTTTCCAACAGAGCTATAAGGTACCTTAATCGTCCTGTAATCCAATTCCTTATCATCACATTGTGTTTCGGTCAAACCAACAGAAGCAACTTCTGGGGTAGTGAATACTGCAGAAGGGATAAGGTCAAAACGAATTTGGTCTGTTTTACCCTTGATATGGTTCAAAGCCCTATAGCCTTGAAAAGAGGCTACATGAGCCAGCATCATTTGGCCGTTTGCATCACCTATAGCATAGATGCTCGGTACTGATGTCAGCATATTCTCATTGACCTTGATACCTTTCTTATCATAGTTGATTCCTAAGGCTTCCAAGTTCAGACCTTCGGTATTTGGCTTACGACCCACAGCCATCAGCACCTTGTCACAAGCCACCTCATACTTTTGGTCTTTCTTCTCGAACGAGACAACACCTTCGTCATCAATAGCTGTCACTTGTGCAGATGTCTCTATTCGTATGCCCTGGCGGATAAGCATCTGTTTCAGGCGCTTTGATATGTCTTCATCAAAGTTCGGAAGGATATTTGGCGCATATTCCAGTACCGTTACCTCTATACCAAACTTTCTCAGATAGCAAGCCATCTCCAACCCTATCACACCACCACCAATCACACAGATGCTTTCTGGAAGCTCTTTCAGATTAAGTACATCAGTAGACGTTAATACCATCTCTGAGTCTGCTCCAGGAATAGGTAAACTGGCTGGTGAAGAGCCTGTTGCTATGATGATATTCTTGGCTTGATACTCAAAATCCCCCACCACAACAGTATTAGCATCCTTCAACGAAGCTTTTCCTTCAACAATAGTGATATTGGGATTCTTCAACAGGAATGCCACACCATTTCGCAATTGGTTAACAACCTGTTCCTTACGCTCAACTACAGTTGCGAACTCTTCTTTGCCAGCATAATGGCAGAAGGTCTTTGTTGGTATACAACCTGCATTCAAGCAAACACCTCCCAAAGGCCCATCATTAATAATGGTTACCTTAAAGCCACTCTTTGCGGCTTTAATGGCAGTTTCATACCCTCCAGGGCCTGCACCTATTATTATAATGTCTTCCATTTATTTCCTTCTGATAAACTCTGGTGTCAAGTATTCTTTCTCTATCTCCTTAATTCTAGCTATCTCATTTTGTGTGAGAACACGTTTTGGATCTCCACAAAAAAAGTTTGCCAAATAGTCTTTCAATTCCTCTACAGAAAGTGATATACCGAGTTCTTTTAAATTCGCTACTCTCTGCCGCACAGATGCAATACCGTGCTTTTCCAATTTCTGTTTAGGTGGGGTAATCGCTGCTTGCATCACCCCCAAGTCTTCATCGTAGAGTAGTGTTCCATGTACGATGCTGGCTTTTTCTTTTTGAAACAGAGCATTTCCGGACACTTTCCTGCCTTCTACCAACACATCATTATGTTCTGTCTTAACAGCAGGTAGTCCAAGTCTTCCAAGAGCTTCAGCTAACTTGTCGAGAAATTCCGCAAAGGCCTCATCTGCCATCATCTTAGGGGTGATGTAAGATAGCATCACATTTCCTCTGTCAGCATAAACACAGCCTCCTCCACTTTTCCTTCGGTAATACTGAATATGGTTCTTCTCACAATACTCAATATTTACCTCAGCTTCCATCACTTGATTACGCCCGAAGATAACCGTAGGCTCTACCTGCCATAAGAAGAATACATCTTCTTCACAATTGTCTGCCAGGTACTCTTCCATCGCCAGATAGAAGACGAGCCTACGAGTTTCTTCGTTCGGTAATTTAACAAATGTCATTAGTGGGTGGTGCAGTACTGATATACTCTCTCAATCTCAGCCTCTACTTTGGCCTCTATCTCCTTCACCTCAGCCTCGGAGAGTTGTTTAGCCACACTCTTGATGCAGTCGTGTTCGTGCCAGTAGTCGTCACGTTCTTTAGGTATGTAAGCACGCTTGTCGCTCTTGGAGTGACCACAGAAACGATGAGTCAGCACCTCCACAAACTGGGGCTCGCGGGTGTCACGGACTGCTTTTACAGCTTTTTCCAACACCTCATAAAGATTATCAAAGTCGCTGGCCTCTACACGGGTATAAGGCAAAGCAAAGCCCTTCACACGGTCTTCGAACACCACAAACGGATTTGCGGTCTCAACCGGTGTACTCATGGCATAGCCGTTGTTCTCCAGAATATAGAGCACGGGCAGTTTCATTTCTGCAGCCAGGTTGAAGGCTTCCAAAACATAGCCCTCGTTCATAGCACCATCACCAAAGTCCACTACAGAGATGGCATCCGTCTTGTCCTCTTTCAGGGCAAAGGCAATACCAGTCGCAACCGTTGCCATACCACCGGTGATACCATTGGTGAAGTAGTTCTTGTAATACACGTGCTGGCTGCCACCAAGACCTTTGGCCATACCATAGCTCTTGCCCATAATCTCACCCAGGAGGGTCTCAGGCTTCATGGTCATCATCATGGAGAGACCGTGAGCACGGTGGCCGCTGCAAAGGTAGTCGTGGTCAATGTTCAACAGGTAGCTCAATGCCACAGGAACAGCTTCCTGACCAATACAACAGTGGGTAGTTCCTCTTAACAGGCCCTGAGAGAACAGCGATTCAATCTTATGCTCCATCTCACGGATGAGCATCATTCTGTACAATACTTCTTTCTTGTCCATTGTCTGTCCTCCTTTCTACCAATTAAGAATTACGTCCTTGATTTCATCCATCTGCGGAAGGGCCAGTGCCTCAGCCTCCTTGGAGGTTCCAATGATATGCTGCTTGGCACCAATGGTCTTGAACTTGGCGGTCATACCCCTCTGTACCATCTGGCTGATAACCGTATCACCAATGCCAAACGGGATGTGGCCTTCTTCAACGGTCAGCACCTTCTTGCAATCCTTCAACAGGCCATGCAGCAGGTCAAAGTCCATGGGGCTCAGGCTGCTTACATCCAGCAGACGAACAGCCACCTCTTCTTCCATATAGATGTCATACATCAACTGGAGCAGCGGACTGATCAAACCGCCATAGCTGACAATGGTAATTTCTGCTTCCTCATCCGGGAATGCAACCTCTGCAATGGGGAAATCACCACCATGATACTGGATGTCAAATGCACCGGCAATCTTCTCTGCCTTGAACATCTTGCGGGTATAGTCCAGCTTGTTCTCAGCAAAAATCACCGGCACACCCAGACGCATAGCCTTCACCAACAGGTCACCAGGTTCGTGGAGCACAGAGGGAGAAATCACTGCAATGTTGGGCAATCCAACATACAGTTTCTCCAGACTCTGGCTGTGCGTTGCACCATATCCACGGTAGCCACCCATCGGGTCGCGCACCACCAAGTGCAGCTTCTTTTCAAAGCCCTCTACGAACTTGGAGGCATGGTTCAGTATCTGGTCCATGATCAAGGTACTGAAGTCACCAAACATGATTTCTATCATGGGCTTGTACCCAGCCAGTGCCATACCTACACCAAGTCCCGTGAAGCCCTGTTCAGACATAGGGGTATTGATAATCTTTCCGGGGAACTTGGCAGACATACCCTTGGTAAGCGTGTATGCACCACCGTATGGGTCTGCAATGTCCTCTCCCAAAAGGAAACATTTCGGGTCTGCCAAGAGGTGTTCCAAGCCCGAGATGATTGATTCTTTGTAAGTTTCCATATTCAAATTATTGCAGCGAGAAACCACCGTCAATTAACAGGTTCGTTCCTGTCATCCACTTGGTAGCATCTGACAACAAGAACACGATTGCATTGGCGATTTCTTCAGGTTTACCAAATCGTTTCAATGGATAGTGCGCCTTTTCCAGCTCCAACTGCTCAGGAGTAATTGATGAATTATTGTAAATATTCGTCTCAGTAATACCGGGATTCACTGTATTAACACGAATACCCCTTGGTGCCAATTCCAATGCCAGCGATTTTACGAACCCCACCAATGCAGCCTTAGAAGCACCATATAGGCCATTACCAATGGCACCATTAAATACTCCCCCCATGGAAGATGTATAAACAACTGATGCTTCCTTTTTTAACTTCTTATTCTCAAGGATAAGCTTAGTTAAATAAATCGGTGCTATGGTATTAATATCAAGTATTCGCTCAATATCATGCTTTTCAGCAAACTGAGCAAGTATAGTCTTGATGATACCAGCATTACAGACTAACCCATCCAATTTCGGCAAAGCCTCTACCAGTTTTTGTAGATCACCCTCTTGTGTTAGGTTTGCAACCACCATATTGTGGCCATCACCTTCCATCGCATCGAAGGTCGTTTTTAGCTGTTCTTCATTCAAGTCTGTAATAGTCACATTGGCTCCCATCTGAGCACATAGCAAAGCCGTAGCCTTACCAATACCGGATGCTGCACCTGTTACTAATATAGACTTGCCTTCAACTACAAAGGGGCTGTTCATGATTATTTCGCCATTACAGTGTTATACAAATCTTCCACAGTAACTGCAGCCTTCATTTCATCAAATGTAAGTGTTTTACCACATTTCTTCTCAACCATATTCAAAACAGACAGGCCGATCATAGAAGACCACTCCTCCAACTCATGAAACTCTGTTGTAGCTTCAATCTCACTGGGGTCGGTGTCATCAAACTGAAATGCGAACTCTTTTACAAAATCTTTTAATTCCATAACTGATAATTATTTAATGATTACTATTATTTTCTTTCTGCTGGTGAGCCAAAATACAGGTTGTCGGACTTAGCGTTACGCATGAGGAGGCTGTTAGCCCCAATCTTAACATGGTCTCCAACTTTAAGATACTGCAGAACTGTCGATTTCACTCCAAACAGATTGCCATTTCCGATCTGCACTCCTCCTGATATATTTACATTAGGCATAACCACATTATAGTCACCAAACGATGTATCATGCCCTACACCTACAGCAACATTCAGCAGATTAAAACTACCGAACTTAACATTTGTACTAATTGTGGAACGTAGACATATAATATTTCCTTGTCCCATTTCCACATGCTCTCTGTCCATAAACTCCACATTTGGGTCTATCAAATTGGGGAAATCCACTTTTGGATTGGAAATGTCTGCGACAAGCTTCTGAATGATGCTTGGAGTTCCAATAGCTATTGCAACCGAGATTTCACTGGGATACTTGTTAATATAATCAAGACCTCCCAATACTTCTCCATACTCGGTTTTGGCTCCTATTGGTTCTCTATCATCGAGGAAACCGATAAGGTTCCACTCAGGAGTTATCTGATTAATTCTTTTAATTAGGCAGGCTATTTCTCTTCCGTAACCGCCTGCTCCGTAAATAACTATATCCTTCATGCCTATCTACTATCTAATTTCACGAATTAACATAAACGCTTCAGCAGCCTTTACGTGCATTAACGCCCCCCGATATTTAGCCAAGGATTCTACCGCTTCTAAAGAACGGGCGTCGGGGAACGGACTTAGCTGTGTTTCAAAAAAACCTAATGCATGAATCTTTTTGTCCAGGGTATCTGTTATATCAACAAACACGTTTGGTATAAATTCATTTTGTACACTAGGTGCATTCCATGCCGTCTCGCTCATTGTTTCATAGCTGTATATACGCTTAACCTTTGGTTCGTATTTAGGCCTCAATGCTACCATACATGCATCAGCAACAATTTGATGATCCTTCTGCATATCTCCCCAATGAGGAATATAAACTTCATCCGGGCCAACCTCTTTAACGACACTTAGAATCGCATCATTCAATTCATAACGATGGCATTCCTCTAAGTAAACAGATGGAAAATCAAGGAAATAAGTCTTTTTTACTCCTATTGATTGATGACACTCTCGTGCATCTTGCCTTGTCTTTTCAACAATTTCAATTGGGAACATAGGTTGAGGTCCTTTTGTTACGATGCACACATATACCTCATTCCCTGATTCGATGTGTTTTATCATCGTGCCGCCACAACCAAGTATCTCATCATCTGGATGAGGTGCAAAAACTAAAACCTTACTCATTATTATTTGCTTTTGATCTTTCGACATTTAATGGTTCGCGAACAAACTCGCCATAACTAGTTTCTGTTCGACGCAATAGAATTCTAAACACCCCAATGAATATCTTCCAATCTTTAACTAAAGAAACAGTCTTGCCATAATCGGCTTCATAAGCCAATTGTTTATCCCACGATATCACAGGGCTGGGGTCAACGGAATCAGGTGTCACAAGTCCACCACGGACTAAAAAACGTTTCTTTTCTTCTTTAGTATAATAATCATCATAGACTGGAGGCAGAGGCCTAGGTCCTATTACAGACATATCACCTTTAATAATATTAAAGAGCTCTGGTAGTTCGTCCAAAGAAGAAGACCTCAGCCATTTTCCAAACTTTGTAAAACGTTGTTCATCTGGTAAGAGATTACCATCTTCATCCTTATCATTTGTCATAGTTCTGAATTTGGTCATCCCAAATTGTTTCATCCCTTTACCAGTTCTGACCTGATGAAAGAATACAGGACTACCCAAGTTAATTCTAACAAGAATCGCAAGAATTAAAAACAATGGGCTGATTACAATAAACAGTAGTAATGATGATATAAAATCAAAACACCTCTTAACTACCAAATACATACTTTCTATTTTAAAAAGATTTGACTGCCATCTGGAGCTGAATAATACTCTCCATATCTACGCTTAATTCGAGTCCCATAAACCGGCTCGCATTTAGGGAGCGGTTCTCCCAACAACTGTTTGATACGCAAATACGGAAGGTTAACGCCACCAGCGGCAATAACAGAAACTGTAGCCGTCAATCTTGGGTTAATGTCCATTAATACCGCCTCTTCTTTTTCATTACGCATAAAGTCGAAACCGACATTTCCATCCATCTTTAGTAATTTCACAACTTCAGCACTCACTTTATAAGCAAGTTCATCATACTTCAAAACACTTTCTTGCGCAATACTCATCAAGCTTACAATATTCTCTCGGCCAACTTCATAAAGAACCTCTCCATGATCTGCTAGTAAATCTACAGTAAACTCAGGGCCATGCATTACCTCCAAAAGCATCATTTCTTCCAGTTTCGGTGCGCTCTTCAATATGGAAAGCATGTCTTCATAGGAGGTATAGAAGCTATTCGGTTTCTCATACGCATATATCTCGTATCGTGATTTCTTCGCATCAATAATCCTTACTCCCCGGCTACCACTTCCATTCACGATTTTAAGGCAAACAGGTTTTTCTGGATATCCCATAAACCTACATCCCTCAACAAATTCCTCAACAGAATGTACTCCGCAATACTTAGGAATAGGGATTCCAGCTCTTTCCAGTGCCTGATATGTATGTAGCTTATTATTAGAAATCTCTACAGATACCATATTAGATACAGAGACCTTTACCCCTAGGGCTTTGAACTCATCTAATCTAGCAGCAACCGCGCTCACTTCTGCAGATATAGTTGGAAGATAAACATCAACCTTTTCCCGTTTACAAATATCCAAAACTATATCACAATAATTCTCAGCGGTGGCAGCTGGGACCTTGTAGAATACATCTACCATATATTGGATGCTGGGATCTTCTGACATATCCATACCTATGATGCGAATATTCCTCTCACCATTACTACGATAACAAGCAAAAGCCCCTGGAGCAGAAGGTGAACCAGCCGCTGATACCAGGACTGTCAAATCTCTTAATTTATTCATATCTAAAACCTAAATGTTTTGAAAATATCTTCGAATGTTTCTTTTCTCTTGATTTCTTCTACAGAGCCATCTTCCTTAATTGCAACCATAGCACAACACGGCTGAATGAATGGTGGCTTATATACCACTGAATAACCTCCCACATTACGGAATTCAATCACATCACCAACTCTCACTTCCTCCGGGAAGTCTTTAAATAAAGTGTCCTGCTCCAAGCAAGTAAAACCTGTTATGTCAATCGGTGTCTTGGAAGCATTACCATCTCCTACTTTAAAATGAGTATAGGGCACCTTCATCATCATGGCCGTTTCACCTGCCTCATGAATATCACTATCACATACAGCAATATTTCGCCCTGCAATCTCTTTAATTCCAGTAATGGTAGTAATAAGAGACATATAACGGGAAACAACAGTTGTACCGGGTTCTGTAACTAATAATGGTTTCTTTTCAGAGTTTGCATAATGTTTAGCCATTGTACCAGCAACCACTTCAGCATACTCCTCGTATGAGGGCACATCAATGGTAAACTGATCCTTTAAGTAGTCTTCCATCTCAGCAAACATGCCACTCCCAAGATCTATGAATTCTGGTACGCCATCAATATAGCGGTCTGCGGCCTCTAAGATCTGGTCTATGCGCTCCTGCCATGCTGAAAGGTATCGTGCTCGACTTACATGCATGTGAAGCCCTACAAGCTTTACATTATTTTGAGCCTTCAGAAGAGAAACAACGCGTTCTGCTTGTTCACTACCAGCCTCAATTCCAAAGCGAGATACAAAACCAATATCTATTCGTGCAGTTACACGAATATTCACCTTGAAGGTCTTCTCGCAATGCTGTTTGGCTAATGCGACAACCCGCTTAGCTTCATCCTCATTATCAATATTGAGTATTCCATCCTTCAGCAAGTGGTCTTCCAACATTTCACCTTTGCAAGGACCATTATAGATTATCCTGCTATTATCATAGCCACACTGCTTGGCCACCCACAGTTCCATGTCACTCACAACCTCAGCATAACCACCAAGCTGCTTCACTAATTTGCAAATATGGGGTGTATAATTGGTCTTATACGAATAACCCGGGTTATAGTTGGGGTAAACTTTACGGAACGCCTCGCAAAGGTGGTTATAGTTTTCAATGAAGCCTTTGTCATCAAAAACATAAAGAGGCGAGCCGTATTTCTTTAATAATGATACTTTATCCATTAAAATTCAATACTATTATTATGCATCAACCGAGAAGAACTGTTTGCAGCCATGATGAAAGTGAATACTTTTTATATATAATATCATCAATCTGTTGGTAAGGTCGAGTTACGAATTCTTCTGGAATTTGTTTATCGTCCCTATCTATAACTAAGATATTATTGGGGTTATAAAAATCATAGTTAATGATATCTTTATTGGTTGTAATAAGCTTTCGTCGCGCCCCAAGTGTTTCAAAGGTTCTCATAGTAAGTCCTATTTGCTTGGGAGATTGCACGTCAATTACAATTTCAGAATCCGAATACAGGTTCTGCATTTCTTCCAGGGTGAGTGTTTTGTATTTGACAACTGTCCGATTCTTATATTTGAATTGTTTATCCTCTAGTATCATCTGATATAATAGTATTTTAGATGATAGATAGAACCATGCATAATTATTAAATCCTTTCTTATTTAACCAATCTTGAATGTTGGTCACTATTCTATACCTATCACTGTGTAACGTCCCAATAAAAAGTGATTTATACTTATATTCTTTTCTCACGGGTAAATTAGAATAAGAGTCATAATAAAACAATGGCAGAAAAGAGATTCCATATTTCTCAGCATCGTCTTTTTCAAAAGAAAATGCTCTGTCAAACAAATCGTATACCTTCTCAGAGTTCTTGTTATAAACAAACGAATCCCAGAAAAAAACGACCATTCTTGCATTAGGGTGATACTGTTTGAATCTTTTTAATGTTTCTCTACTAAATGCCTCACACCTTATAAAGAAAATAATATCATATTCTTTTGTTTTCGTTTCCTCTAAGATTCTGTCATGATACTTATTAACTCTTGAGGCAATCAGGTTACGATTTATCCTTATTAGAATCTTTGTTAGCGTATTCTGATTGGGCCTTTCAGAATAATAGTCAACTTCTGCCCCCATTCTCTCTAACGTATCCTTCATATAAGGGTCAGGATTAGTCGTGAAGAATAGTATTTTTTTATTCTTAAATTCGTTCATACTAACTACTTAAATAAACCTTTCTGCCTCATCTCCTCCAGAGAGGCTTCGTAATTATCTTTCTGTAATTCTTGCTGGTTTACCCACTCTGTAAACCGTTTTATTCCTCGGTCAAAACTCCACTTCGGCTCAAAACCAAGAATCTTCTTAGCTAATGTAATGTCCGCATAGTTGTGACGAATATCACCCAAGCGGTAATTCCCTGACACATTCAGTGGCACTTCAATGTCGTAGTGTTTGCATAACGTCTTTGCAACAGTCAAAACATCAGTAGCTATGCCAGTACCAATATTAAAAACATGTCCATTTGCTTCTGGCACTTCCATACCTGCGATGGTTGCATTTACCACATCATCTATATAAACAAAATCACGGCTCTCTAATCCGTCCTCAAAGATATTGATTTCCTTGTGGTTCTTAATGCGAGTAGAGAAAATGCTCAGAATACCGGTGTAAGGATTAGTCAAAGACTGTCCTGGGCCATAAACATTCTGATAACGAAAAGAGACTGATTCTACACCAATATTCTTACAAATCAAGTGTACCAGTTGCCCTTGAACCTGCTTTCCAATGCCATATACAGATGATGGGTGTATAGCACTGTCTTCTGTGGTCGCCACAAGGGTAACCTTTCCACCACATTTTGGGCAATGGCATTCAAAGTCACCTTTGGCCATATCCTCACTCTTGCGTTCAGTCGGATATACATCTCCACACTTGTCGCAGTGGTATTTACCTTCACCATAGATAGCACGGGACTCAGCCACCACCACACGCTTAACATGATGTTTAGTGTTGGTAAGAATATCCAACAATAGTGCTGTGGCTCCAATGTTTACATCCACATAGCGTTTGATCTCATACATGGACTGACCTGTTCCTGTCTCTGCCGCTAAATGAATGATGTAATCTGCATCACTAATAGCAGCTTCAAGAGCAGTCCTATCACAAACATCTGCTTTTATAAACCGTGTCTTATCTTTCACACTACAATACAGCGGTGAGGTCTTGTCTGGATTATCCCCATGAATTTGTGCAAGTAGATTATCCAGTACTGTCACATCATAGCCCTTGTCAATGAGCTTAAGAGCAATATGTGAACCTATAAAACCGGCACCTCCGGTAATTAGTACTCTCATTATTTGTTTTTTAATATCTCCTGAATTTTTGATGCATCTCCATACTCACAGGGTGAATCGTAAGGTCTATCAGGGAAAGCGCCATACTCTAACTTAATTTCAAGGTTTTGCTCCTTAATAAATTGTTCCACCCTATCTGCCAAACTCAATGGCCGGCCTGTACAGCAATTAATAATACCCGTCACTGTTTTCTGCATTACAGCGGCAGATAACTGGTTTGCCAATTCATCCACTGTAATAAAATCATACTTATTTTTGCCTGTAGTAAACGGGAATGTTTTCTTTCCCTCCTCTGCTGCCAGCAATAACTTGCAGAAAATGGAATTATTTTTCTTATCATCACCAAGGATATAATAGCAACGAAGCCACTGAAGGATGCACTCTTTCTGCTTACAATAAAGAATCATTGCTCTACGAAGTGCATCCTTAGCAATGCCATACATTGATATAGGATTACAAGGCGTATTCTCATCAATAGCACCTTCCCAATAACCGACCTCGTGCATAGTACCCATTACAGCAAGTTGCTTCAAACCGCCATCAATCATAGCTGTCAAGAACTTATAGTGCGCTGACAGATCACCTATCTGAGTTGGAGCATTGTGGACAAATCCATTCCTCCAAGCCATGTGAAGACAAACATCTGGAGAGCCCAGTTGTTCATATACGTTGCCTTCTGGAAGTTCAAAGAGGTTTAGCGTCTTGCGCTCTGCCCTTTTGTCGACATCAGTTGTCACAATATCACAAGCAATAACCTCTGCCCCCTTGTCAAGCAAGGCCTTTACCACATGGCGGCCAATATAGCCGTTTGCTCCTGTAACTAATATTTTCATTATTTTTTGTTTTTATTCCAAATAATACGTAAATCAAATAAATAAGGCATGTACTTGTTCAAAAACAACACAAGCCAATATACCACAAAATACGAAATAATAGTTATTATAAATGGCATGAATAATAATCTATAAGAAGCGCCAAGATGATTCGCTATAACTGCAAAAATATTGGGGAAAGCTCCACAAAAAAAGAAAAAACCGATAGAATTTCTTCCGATGTAATCCGATATTTGACTTCCTTTTAGTCGCTTACAGAAATAAATAAGCACAATAATAGAAATTGCTCCCAATAAATAATTCAATTTATACAAAGATAATAATGAATGTAGTTCAGATAATCTTTGAGCTAAAGACACAACAAGAAGATACAATACTGCAAAAGATAGCATTACAAACATCCCAACTCTTTTGGCGAATAACCTATCAATAAAAGCTTCATATTGCATATATACACCGCCCAAAGATAGATAGGCACTCGCTAATAATCCTCTTCTGTAGTTAAAAGGCATTTCTCGATCGCCCATGAAAGATATATTGTAAAAGTCTATAACAGAGACAAGTATAACCATCATGACACTAACAAGCAAAAACGTCCATACACTTTTTCGTCGAAAAAAAAGTACGGATAGGATTACCATTTCAGCAATGAACAAAGCCCAAGTAAACCAAGATGCACGTCCAAGAATTGTATCTAATACAAAATCCTTTAAAACGAATGGATTTCCACGTAAAAGATTTTTTGGAAAGAAAAAAATTGCACAAAACAGAATTGATGGTATCAATATTTTCCATATACAATTCATCAACACATACTTTCCTCCTTTTGTTGTATGCCACCATGTATAAGAGTCCATTTGCACCTTTTCTTCTGTTAATTGTTTACCTAGCAATAAATATCCACTTATAAAAAAAAATGCGTTAGTATAAAAGGGCTCATAATATGGTAATGTATTTCCATATCCTAGATAAAACTCAGAATGGCTTAAAAAAATGAAGAAGAAACATATTGTTTTCATCCAATTAATCCAATGCTTCTGTGATGCCATAACCTGATTATGATGGTCCATGTATTTACGATAACTTTAAATCTATAACAACAATATTATTTGTTATTAATATCAGAGAGTGAATTAATTACTTCTATATACTTACCAGAAGTGTTTTCTGCACTGTATTGAGTGGTTATAAACTCTTTTAAATCAAAAGGGACCGAATAATTATCGATGTTAGCCATTATTTGTGCCAATCCATTTTCATCCCTATAATCAAAATAAACTGCTCTATCTCCAGTTACTTCTCTCACAACTTCAATATCTGAAGCTATTACCTTACATCCAAAGTACATTGCTTCAACAAATGGCATCCCTAGACCTTCAAATTCGGTTGCATTAATGTACGATCTGCAATGACGATACAAATACGCCAGGTCATCATTACTAATACCACTTAATAGAAAAATACGTTGCTTAATACCCGTTTCAAGCTTTTCTATTTCCTCCTTGCGTTCTTTGCTCATCCGCCCTACAATATACAAAGATGCTTCTTTTTCATTTTTTGCATAAATACTGAAGGCCTTAATTACCGTACCTACATGCTTGTGGGGGTAATCAGCGCTAACAACAAGAAAATAATCTTTAGAAGCAATCTGTTTTATATAAGCACTTACATTATCTCCATATTTACTAAAATTAAAATAATTATAAATTGGGAAAATCTTTGAACTATCTGTACCATAAGCATTCATCAAATCCTTCTTTACCCATTTTGTTATAGTTATAATCTTATCAGCCTTCTTAAAAGAAATGGGGCAAATAATTTTTTGCAATTTCATCGCAATCGTGTTTTTTAGAGGCCCCATTATATCAGGATGAAGATACAAAAGGTCATGCATAACCAGAAGGAAGTGACATCTTTTTATAATTGAAGAATAACCATGGGGCCATAATATTAAATCATCATTGGACAGATGGAAAATACTTGCATATCTATTTTGAACCCAAAAACGTTTTATGTAATTGGAACAGTCAAGTCCTCTTACTTCTAACGTTGCATACTGTTTGAAATGTTCCGCCTCACTTTTGTCACAAACAACAATTACTCTGTCGTAATTAAGGCTTTTTCTATGAGCAGAAAAATAAGTCAAAAGATTATCTAAATATGAATTCACTCCTAATGCCTTTCCTTTCTTATAACCAGCTGCATCAATTAATAATTTCCTCATAGTCAAATATAATCTAATTATTGTTTCTTTCAGACTCTTCAATGGCTTGCCTTAGAGCATAGATAAACCCTTTCCCGTATTTCAAATCTGGCTCCATATAGTTTCCTTCACCCCATTCGTTCCATGATTTTAAGAAAACATAATTGTGGTTATCATCCTTGTCCTTCACAGTCTGGAAAACATCATTAACATGGCTTTTAAAATATTCTGGCGTTGAATTTGTAAATAGGAATCCATTATGACCGCTCCTTGGGGTATGATCATAATTAGGAATAATTGTAGGGAACACTTTGTCTTGATGATGTGTTTTAGACACAAAATATTTCATTGCTTTTTTGTATGAAAAGATATTTGGCAAATGAGTACAAGTTCGCATCAGTTTATAAAAAGCACTAATAAGAAACTTCTGGTTAGATGTTTTAAAACGTGCATCATCTAATCTACAATCATTCACAGCATCAAATCCCGCCATTAGTATTCTATTACAAGCTTCATCACCATCATTGTTGTAACCCACAAAGTAGAAACCTCTCAGACCGTGATCTGCAGCCAACTGGTTCCATTGATTCTTAAAGTCTAAAAAGTTCTCGAACTCAAGGGGTTTGTAAATAACAAATAGCAGTCTACCATCAATTCTAATATAACGCTTATCACTAAAAGTTGCAAGTAAATAATTAAAATGTTTCAAATTATCCTCGCTACCTAAATATTTCTGTTCAGCAAGAAGTTTTTTTGAAGCAACTTTACTGTCTCTATTCCAGAACTTAGAGTACCAGGACTCATTTGCCCAGCATAGACAAAATGGAAAATCAGGAGCTCCGGAACTAACTACCTTTTCTAAAGGCTTTTCAAGTTCCATTTTTCCTGCTTCAAACCAATAATGATAATAACAGAAGCCATACAATCCAGCTTCCTTTGCTAGATTTGCCTGTTTTTCCCTGACGTCAGAATCATTTAATAAATTATAAAAACCGAGGTCTGCTGGTACGTGAGGCTGGTAATGCCCAGGAAAATACTTTTTTGCTTTTGCAACATTGGTCCATTCAGTAAACCCTTTTCCCCACCATTCGTTATTATGTTCAGTCGGGTAATACTGTGGCAAATAATAAGCAATTATCTTTTTCATATTCCGATAATTAAATATTTATAATTTATAAGTAATCTCGTTGTTCTTTAGTTTTTTTAAATAGCTTTCATTAAATATCCTTCCTACTGCATACCAGAAAGGATAAACAATGAGAAAATAAATAGAAAGAGAATTTGAGCCAAGCATAGCCAATAAAATAAATGCAATAATGGCTAATTCAGTAATATAATATCTGAAATATTTAACACCACGTATAATAGCTCTAAGAATTATTGTTACAAATAAAAAAGCACCAACTAAGCCATTCTCAAAAAACATCTTGACATACTGCATGTCTGAAATACCAGGAAACCCATACGCTCGCACACCGACACCACCTGATCCTAGTCCGTGACCAAACAGGTAAAACTGCATACTTGCCATCAGTTCATGTGTAAACTTACGTTCGCTCAATGCCTTTCCAAGGCTCATGTTGTCATCTACACGTTCTGTAAGCATTTCTGATAGTAAGTCGAATCTTTCTCCAAAACTATTAGTAATGAGCATAGTTAATGCTAACGCGAGCAAGAAAAAGACAATAATAAAAATGTTTGTTTTATATCTATGAGTTTTTTGATTGAAATAAAAGAAGATTATCAAAACTAATAATCCACCCAACATAGATGCCCGATGCAATGATGCAATCGAAGAGGCCAACCCCACCAACAGACTAACTAGGGCATACCATTTCAACTTCCCTTTGTTATAGGCAAATTCAAATATGGCTATAGCAGCACAAAAAACCGCTAAATGACTCACCATATATGATTGTGCGAAGAATGCGCCATAACGCATTCTTTCTAGAACATTATTTTCGCTATATTCAGTCTGCGACTCAGCATTGATTGCATCCAAATTTCTAGATAGATACCACGATGGCATAATGATGTAAAATACTAGTCCTAATGCGAAAACAATTGCTATAGCATACATCATTTTTTTATAGAAAGTCCTATCCGGTCTATCATCAGAAACACCAATATAGAAAAACAGCATCGCTGTGATATAGTTAGACGCTTCTGTTATGTAACACACAAATGGTCTTCCATTATAGATATACTGAAAGAAAGAAAAAGTAACTAAAAGGATAAAAGCAGAAAAAAGCCTTACCGCTTGTGATTGCGGTATTCTGAAACGAACAATGTATAGTAACGCAGCAAAAACTCCCAGACTTTTAAAAACTATATCATAGTTGATGCCCAGATACAACATCGGTATCGATAACACAATATAAGTCGGAAGTATATAGTCAATAAAGTTTAAATACTTCCAACGAACAGATGTTCTTCTATTCGCACCTGCACTTTTAACCATCAATTCACTTTCTTGCATCACTTCTTTAAAGGCAATTTATTTTTCAAATAATTGTTCACCATCTCACGAGTCCTTTTATCTAAGCCCAAGAAGTAAATCGCCACCCCAGAGATAATTATCGATACCGAAATTACTTCGATATTTTTCCACAAACTATCTGCTTTTTGTGAAAGGTATATTGGAGCTGGCATTATCATCAATGCCAGCCCGGAGCATTTTAGTAATACCTCTTTGACATACCTCCTAACCGGGAATCCCAGCCTGACGCGGGCAAACCATAGTCTATACACAAAGATGGCCACATTCTGCAGCACCATAAATGCCAGTACATAGTACACCGGATAGTTCATACTTAATATGATATAGGAGGCAGGGATAATCAGCAGATTTATACCGCTCATTACTATCTGATACTGTTTTATGTCGCCCGTTGCATGCGCAACCATCCAGAGCGGGCTTCCCAATGCTGCTATAATCTGGCTAATCATTATCAATACACTGAATATTACGGTATATTCCGGCACTTCAACCAGCCATAGTTCAAAAATAAAGTTAGCGCAAATAATAACAGGAAATGCGACAACAAATAACAGATAAAAAGACAATTGTGATGTCTTATTTATCAAACCAAACAAGAACTCCTTGTCATCGGTAGCGTATGATTTTACAATCTGTGGATTGAAAGCTGTCTGAAAATTGGCAGTAAACTGATAGACCGCTCCGCTCACCTGCTTTGCTATGCCCATTGCAGCATTCACCCCAACTCCGAGATAGTAGTTCATAAAATAGTTTGGTCCTTCATTGGTAGCCACGCTTGTTACACCGCCAAGCAAATTCCAACCCAAAAAGCCCCTCAGTTTCTTAATGACCACTTTGTCTCCTTTCAGATTCAGTTTAGTTTCTTCCGAAAAATATCTTCTGCAATATCCAATGTACAAGCCATTCACAACAACCGTCAACAACAACATCAGAAGTACATACGTTATTAGCTTATCGGTCATCAGATATTTCAAGGCTAAAACCAATCCTAGTCTCAGCATGGCTTCAATGATGCTCACCGCCGCATAAACATTCATACTTTCGTACGAAATGATGATGGCATTGTACGGAATCCTAATCAAGTTCAAACAGAAAGTTAAAACAGAGAACTGATAAACAATATTTGCCGCCATTAACCTATCTGGAGGAATGTCAAGTACTTGATTCAGGAACCAAAGTCCGACAGTTTCAAGCAATACAACGATTATAACTATAAACTTCAGGTGCAGGTTCATGCTTGAAGAGAATACTACACCCACATTACCATTTTCTTTTAACCCTATTTCATAGCTCAGAAACCGCTGTGTCGCACTTATCAAGGCGTTCTGTATGAATACCATCGACACAACGACACTTCCCACAATATTGTAAATACCATAATCAGTCTCCCCCAGCACATTCAATACCACGCGCGTCGTATATAAGGAAACGAGCATAATTACTATCATCCTTATATACAACATCACCGTATTCTTGGCTATGCGTGCCTGACTTTTCGAATGATTGTTCATTACCACACTATTCAAGGTCTAACTTAAATACTCAATTAAGTGAAATAATGGTTTCTATCTGTTTTTGCGACACAGGATGTTGGTTATCTTTATTATAATAGAAATCTTTGATTCTATTTCTCTGCTCTTCAAACGAATCTTTTAATTGTAACAAAGAACGAATTTCGTCCTCCAGTTCTTGATGGTTTATACATATTCTTCCTGGTATATTTTCTTGACTAAAAGTAAGATACATTTCCCTATCATTACTCAAATAATGCTCTAAGTCATAGGCAAAGAAAATTATTGGACGATTAAGTAGCAAATAATCAATATATGTACTCGAATAATCTGTTATCAAAATATCGCTTGCGTCTAACAACTCCTGAGTCTTTACATTTTCATGTGTCAATTCAATAATATTAGAATACTCTCCATCGGAAACGACGGGATCTGTATTATGATAAAAATGCTTCTTTAGAAGTAGTACAACATTATTATCTGAACACAACTCATTAAGCTTTACCAAATCCAGTAAATCATGGAAATCCATTTTCGAATTTCCTTCATTTCTATGTGTCGGCATATAAACTATTATCTTTTTACCTTTAAATCTTTCACGGAAAACATTTATGTGATTGTTATAGAAATAATCGTTACGAGCTTGACCCAAACATAAAATGTGATCATTATATAAACCAAATGCCCCCTGATAAATCTTACTAATCGCATCACTGGAAGAAACTATATAACCCTTATTAATCTTTGTTCTTACTACAAGGTAAGTATGCAAAAGATTTTTAATCAGTCTATTATTCTTATTAATCTCATTAGCAAAACTGTTAACGTCATATTGATTATCCTTACCAATTTTTTTTAGAGGTATACCATGCCAAAGATTTATAAATGTTGCGCCAGAGAGTAAAGGGAGTAAAATCGCATTGCTTAAATCCTGTGGTGTGACGCAATATACTACATACTTTGCTGTTAAATGGTAATATAAAGACCGCCAGGATGATATCTTACACACCGGATACTTGTTGGTTTTTAATTCAGACAATACTTCTTTACTCCGCGTTATCCAACATGCATCAATGTCTTTTCTGTTATTAACAACATATTCATACAATGCTTTTGGATTATCATCGTATTTATTGCCAAACCAAGCACCAAACACAATTTTATTTCGATTTCTAATTGTCAATTTTCCAATTAATCTACAACAACCAAGTGGGATTATGGACAAGATTTTTAGAATATTAATTTGCCAAGTTTTCATTTCTTTTATTACATTGTTATTATTTTCCAATTTTCAATGATAATACCATAACAGAACTATTTCTGATTAAGGGTATTAAAAATAGTATATCTATTCCTTATCTTTTTAGCATAAGGAATTAAAAAATCAAAGTCCTCCTCCTTCCAAGGCACAATCTTGTCAAAAACCTCTTTCAATCCAATTTGCTGGAAGAAATCATTTATCATATATGGATCATTCCTAAACCGTTTTGCTATAATCCCTTGAGCCCAGCCTACCTGGATACCATGAATCGTTGATTTCTCGGGGAAGTATTCATCTATGGCATGACTAATCAAATGCTCCGCCCCACTGGTACCGCGGGTATTGCCCGAAACTATCATCGCCAAACCAGAGGTCACAATACCATTAACTAGATCCAAGATTAGACCGTCAGAATGCAAATCTTCTTTCTTATAGCGAAGCAAAGGTAAAGCAGCCTCCTTCGCAAGCATATATGAAAGTTCATTGATTGGCTCCCCTATCTCGTTATGCGCCAGCAACCAATCCTGGATGGCGGAGAGATTGGAAACAATATCTGCCACACCCGCATACAGAAGAATCTCTGGTGATTTGTTGATGATATTTATATCTACAACTATTCCAATAGGAGGCTGCACACCAAAACTAAACTTCTTACCGTTCTTTGTCAAACGAGCCACACAAGAATACACGGCATCATTTGACAAAGCAGAAGGGACATTGATATAGGGCATATCCAGCTGGCTGGCTGTATACTTAACCAAATCAAGTACACTACCTCCACCAAAGGCCACAATCAATGCATCAGTTTCCTTACATTGTTCTTTTACGGCCGGAACCTCATCCACATTTCCACCCTTCACAATCACGACCTTATCAAACCTTACATTTGCCAAATCCTGCTCATACTCTTGATAGAGATTATCTTGAGTAACAAGAATTTTCTTTCTGTATATAAGGTGGGCATCCTCAAGTATCTGGTCAATACTCTTTAGGATTCCCTTTCCCGTCTTCATAAAGGCAGGTGTCTTGATTAAGTTGTAATACATAGTCTAGAGTAATGCTTCGTATAATTCTTTGATAGAATCAAAACAATAATCAGGTTTCTGGTCAGAACCCTCGATCTCTTCGGGTGTTGCCTCACCGGTTAGAACACAAATAGATGTTGCTCCTGCATTAATACCAACAGCAATGTCCGTATAGAGGCGGTCACCCACACAGGCAATCTTATCAATGGGCACATTCCACTCTGCAGAAACAGCATCAACCATAGTGCGCTCTGGCTTACCAAGGAACTGTGGCATTCTATCTGTTGCAAGTTCAATCATTTTGGCAATAGCACCACAATCAGGAATGAACTTGTTATCCAATACAGGGCACTTCAAATCACAGTTGGTGGCAATATATGGATAGCCTCTGCTTACATAATAGCAGGCTCCCCTCACCTTCTCGTAATTCAGCTCTGTATCAAATCCAAGGAGCACATAATCAATATCATCACCACGATACTCAACAGGAACTACATCGAAGCCTTCATCCAACAGTTCTTTCTTCAAGGACTCAGTTCCTACCAAGAAGAGCTTTGCCCCTGGCTTGCGTTCCTTCAGATACATTACCGTTGCATTAACTGAAGATGCTATATGCTTCTCTGTTGCATCAATGCCCAATCTACGCAACTTTTCTACATACGAGATCTTGCCCTTTGACGAATTGTTCGTCATAAAGACATACTGCTTCCCTTGTACTTGGAGTAGTTTAAAGAACTCCAATGCACCAGGAATCAGCGTATCTTCATTGTAGATGGTTCCATCCATATCCAGCATATAGAGCTGGATGGATTTTAGTTCTTGCATATCTTGTCGCCTTTGAAGATTTCTTCTGCCTTGTGAAGGTCGTCATGATTGTCAATCTCAAACCAACGTCCCTTAATCACATATGGCTTAAAGCTAGTTTTCGGGAAGATATTGTCCAATGCCACCTCTGTCCAAGAATTCTCATCCTTACGACCTTCAATGGTATCCTCTACTTCTTTGAAGAGCACCTTGGAATCCTCTGAGGAAATGCGATATACATCGATCGAAACGGCATAATGGTCAGCTTCGCTTATCTTCTTACTGATATGGTTTATCTTATCACCTTCCAGAGTAATCTTCATAGATTCCTCGAGGTATTGCGAGCGGTCGCAAGCAATCTTACTCAGATTTTCGTCCTTGAGCATTCCAGCTATGATATTTGAATCATAATACACGTCTGCATTCATCAATAAGAACTCCTCACCCTTCACATACTTTGATGTCAGGTAGAGCGAATACATATTGTTTGTCTCTGCATATCGAGGGTTAGAAACAATATGAACCAGCGGGAAGTTGGCCTTCAAGTGTTCAGCAAGCACTTCCGCCTTATAACCATCCACCACATAGATTTCATTAACACCATTTGATAAAAGATTGTCAATCTGTTTGTCAATGATTCTTATACCATTTACGGGCACCATGCATTTAGGCACCTCATTTGTGATCGGGCGCAATCGCGTTCCCAATCCTGCTGCTAAAATTACTGCTTTCATATTGTATTATTTCAAAACATCTTCTTTTGCTAGTGGCATCCACGGACCATCCTTGGATTCCATAATTACAGTCCCACTCTCCAAACATTCAATCGAGTGCCACTGACCTTTTGGCACACTAATTCCTTGCACATCACCACTAGCCTCCAAGTAAAACTCATCAGTTAGTTTACCATCTTTATCATAGTACATCCACTTCAATTTTCCACGGAGTATCACCACAGTTTCAGTTGTACCCTGATGGCGGTGTATTGGCATCACCGTTCCCAGTTCCAAAGCACTAAGCAACCGCTGGCTTAGGTCGTCGGGCGTTGTACGCATATCAAGACCATAACGCAACCTTGGCGATTGCTTTGCCAGCTCCGTCAATTGGTCGAGAAGTTTTTTGTTTATTATCATTGCTGAGCGTTATTGGTGATTCTCGAAAGGCGAATACAATAAACCGCCTTTCTCGTCTCGGGTTATAAGATAGTACTTACCTGTCTGCGGATTCTTATACACGACGGTTTGTCCCATCAGCATATTCTTCCCGTCCGGAAGGTAGGTCTGATATGTGTTCACTCCTTTTTCCATTACAAAGGGTAACAAGCGTTCTGAAACGGGAATTCGCCCACCATGAACGATATCATTCTGACCAATCATTATGTTACCATAAACCTTTGTACCGGGGTCTACAACTATATGGGGTTTATCAAAAACTGGCAAATCAAAAGAATTACCTTGAACCACTACAAAACCTATGGCCGATGGTGCATAGATAAAGATATCACCCTCCTTTTTACCATTCTTGCTAAAATGATTATTCTCTATGTTAACATGAGTTATTGTTCCATATATGTCATAATGATTAGCCTCAAAACTGCAAGCATTTACTGTAAATGATGTTGGGTATATAAAATCAATTCCATATTTACAGTTTTCTATGTTTGCTCCGTTCAGCATAACCCCACTTCCGTTTTTTTGTACAAAACCATATACCGATACGCCCATCTCACCTCCAAACCAGTGAACGGCATGACCTCCATATCCGTCACCTTTACCATCGTTCATATAGCATACATTGCAATAGCTAACGTAACATGAATAAAGGTCGACTAAAAAACTATTGTAATTATCAAATGCAACATCATAGTTTTTTATACAAACATTTTTGAAAATCAAACGAGCACAATCAGTAAACTTGATTGCTGAAGAATGGTTTTTATTATATAAATCATAATTACTTTCCTTAGTTGCTCCAACATTTCCTACCATAGACAAATCCTCTATTGTAATATTATATTGAGCATTGGCTTTGAATGTCACTCCTTTCAATACAGTAGATCCGCGGCCTGCACCCTTTATAGTCACATAGCTTCTCAATTCTACTTCTCCTATATTGTATTCCCCTGCCGGAATATAAATTGTAGGCTCTGGATTTTGCATATTAATATCCCAAGAATTAGAGGGGACATTATCAGCATAAAGATCAATCATAGTTTGCAAAGCCTTGGTCTGTTTTGCCTTTGTCTCACCAGGTTTCAGTCCAAACTTTTCTGCACAGATTTCTCCATTCTCCACATACACCGCTTTTTCAAAAGAAGCCGTTTTCTTGCTTTGGGCAAAGACATGACTGGAGCACAAAAATACTAGAAGGGCTACGATTACAGCAGATATTTGGAGACAGCGCTTCATATCTACATTAGGTTATGGATACACTTTCTTAGACATTCTGTCCAATAGGGAACAGTTATGTCAAATGCCGATTTTATCTTTGTCTTATCTAAAACAGAATAAGACGGTCGTTTTACTGGGCTTGGATATTCGTCGCTATGACATGGCTGTATGTCACATTCATTTCTGCAAGCATACTCGGAAATCATCTTTGTAAAATCAAACCAACTGCATACACCTTCGTTGCTGTAATGATAGATTCCCGTTTTAGTATAGGTTGCCCTCTTATTGAAATGAGAGGATTCGTTTTTGTAGTCATCAATTATCGCAGAGATTGCAAGTGCTAGGTCAATAGCATAAGTAGGTGTACCCACCTGATCAAAAACAACCTTTAACTGTGGCTTGGTACTGGTGAGGTTCAACATCGTCTTTACGAAATTCTTACCAAACTCGCTATATAACCAAGCAGTACGAAGAATCACATAATTGCAGTTTGTAGCCACAACACCCTGTTCGCCGCGCAGTTTTGTTTTGCCATATACCCCAATTGGAGTTCCTTTCTGATCTTCCTTGCAAGGGGTATTGTATGGATCGGCACCAAATACATAGTCAGTACTGATATGTACCAGCAAGCCATTTGCTTCCTTCATAGCAATTGCCAGATTCTTAGGCGCTACTGAGTTCAGCTGTTCAACTAACTCATAAATTTCTGGATCTTCTGCACCATCGACGTTAGTCCATGCAGCGCAATTCACAATCACATTGACATCATTCTCTTCCACCATCTTACGGATGGCATCCAGATTGGTGATGTCAAGTTGGGTGGTTGAGGAATCCACATCATCACCTGCCAACTTGTGGAGCATCTCCAGAGACTCAGGATGCTCATCACAGACATCAGTAAAGATGTATTTATCTTTGGAACCCTTAGTGACAATGCGCATCTCATTGCCTAATTGCCCGTTAGCTCCTGTTACAAGAATTGTCATAATCAGTATAGACTTACATTAACATCAAAAGGGCTAACAAAGTCCTTGAGTAAAGCATGTTTGGTATCCTTCTCACTGAGATTTGCCTTTTCTGTTGGAATGCGCCAATCAATACCAAGAGAGTCATCCAAAATGCTGATGCCACCATCAGCCTCGGGGTGGTAAAACTCATCACACTTATATTGGAATACTGCCGTTTCGCTCAATACGGCAAAGCCATGAGCAAAGCCTCTAGGGACAAAGAACTGACGATGGTTATCTTCGGTAAGTTCCACGGCCACATGTTTCCCGTAAGTAGGACTCCCCTTGCGGATATCTACAGCCACATCAAGAACGGCCCCCTTAACGCAACGGACAAGCTTGCTCTGTGTGAAAGGAGGACGCTGAAAGTGTAAACCTCTCATTACTCCGTAAGAAGACATACTTTCATTATCCTGCACGAAATTAATGGTATGCCCCAGAATGGGAGCTACCTTCTCATCATACTCTCTTTGCGAGAAACTCTCAAAGAAGTAGCCTCTCTTATCGCCAAAAACTTTGGGCTCAATAATCAGAACCCCTTCTATTGGTGTTTTAATTACTTCCATTATATGTGTTGTAAAGTGTTTGAATTAATCTCTTCTTTCATCTCATCAATAACCTTCAAGAGATACTGGCCATACTGATTCTTTAACATGGGTTTAGCCAGCTCACGCATCTTTTCTTCTGAGATCCAGCCATTGCGGTATGCAATGCCCTCCAGACACGCCACTTTAAGTCCTTGGCGTTTCTCTATCACCTCAACAAAGGTAGAAGCCTCAGCCAGGCTATCATGCGTACCAGTATCCAACCAAGCGAAGCCACGGCCAAAGACTTGGACTTTCAGTTCACCATCTTTCAGGAACTCCTGATTAACAGTGGTAATCTCTAACTCACCACGTGCAGAGGGTTTGATATGCTTAGCAACATCAACAACCTTGTTAGGGTAGAAATAAAGGCCAACTACAGCATAGTTGCTTTTAGGTTCCTTTGGTTTCTCCTCGATGGAGAGGCAGTTACCTTGGCGGTCAAATTCAGCAACACCATAGCGTTCGGGATCGGAAACCCAGTAGCCAAATACTGTAGCCTTCTGGTTCTTCTCAGCATCCTCAACGGCTTTGCGGAGCAAACCAGTAAATCCGCTACCATAGAAGATATTGTCACCTAAAACAAGGCAAGCAGAGTCATTACCAATGAACTTTTCACCAATAATGAAGGCTTGTGCCAGTCCATCAGGTGAAGGCTGCTCTGCATATTCGAAGTGTACACCATAATCTGATCCATCACCCAAAAGGCGTTTGAAGCCAGGAAGGTCGTATGGTGTGGAGATAATCAAAATGTCTCTAATCCCAGCCAACATTAAAGCGCTGATGGGGTAATACACCATCGGTTTATCATAGATTGGGAGCAATTGCTTGCTTACACCCTTTGTAATAGGGTAAAGTCTTGTGCCAGAACCACCGGCTAATACTATTCCTTTCATATTTGAACTATTTTATCTGTTTGCGTATTGTGTTTCGTAATACTTCTGATAATCTCCAGAGGTGACATTATCAAGCCACTCTTGATTGTCAAGATACCACTTTACGGTCTTCTCAATACCCTCCTCAAACTGTAAACTTGGTTCCCAACCAAGTTCCTTCTGGAGTTTGGTGCTGTCAATAGCATAGCGAAGGTCATGGCCTGCACGGTCTGTTACATACGTAATCAAATCCAGGTCTGCACCTTCAGGACGTCCAAGGAGTCTATCAACGGTATTGATTAGAACCTTGATAATATCAATGTTTTTCCATTCGTTGAAACCGCCAATATTATAAGTCTCTGCAATCTTACCGTTATGGAAGATGACATCTATTGCTCGTGCATGATCCTCAACATACAACCAGTCACGCACATTTTCTCCCTTGCCATAAACGGGCAGAGGTTTGCGATTACGGATATTGTTGATGAACAGCGGAATCAGCTTTTCGGGGAACTGATAAGGGCCGTAGTTGTTAGAACAATTAGTGACAATGGTTGGCATACAAAATGTGTCATGGAATGCACGAACAAAGTGATCACTACTTGCCTTGGCTGCACTATAAGGACTATGCGGCTGATATTTCAAATCCTCAGTAAAGAACTTCTCACCATAAGCTAAATGATGCTTTCCACTTGAAGCCTTGGTAGTGAAAGGAGGCTCAATACCTTCTGGATGGGTCATCTGCAAGGCTCCATATACTTCGTCCGTACTGATATGGTAGAATCGCTTTCCTTCATATTTCTCAGGCAGGCTCTCCCAATATGCTTTAGCAGCTTGCAACAAAGAGAGTGTGCCCATCACGTTTGTCTGAGCAAAAGTGAAGGGATCTTTGATAGAACGATCCACATGACTTTCAGCTGCCAAATGAATGATACCATCCACCTTTTCATCTTGCATCAACTTCAATACACCATCAAAGTCGCAGATGTCCATCTTGACAAACTTATAGTTGGGTTTGTCTTCAATATCCTTCAAGTTTGCGAGGTTGCCAGCATAGGTCAACTTATCCAGATTAATGATTTTGTACTCTGGATATTTGTTCACGAATAGCCTTACTACATGGCTTCCAATAAATCCGGCTCCGCCGGTAATAATAATGTTCTGCATATATCGTATATCTTTGTTTTCGCTTCAAAAGGTGCGGGCCCGCTGTTATTGAACCTTTGTGCTTATGCACATCTTATGAGAGACCGACTTACGATGTAAGAAGTAAGAGGTCTGATGTCAGATGTATTGTTTTCTTCTAAAAAGACAGGCATCGGGACTTATTGAACCGTTCTTATGAGAGAGATTATGATGTCAGATGTAAGAAGTAAGATGTAAGACTCATACAACGCATCCATTTCTCTCAGTCCTATTACCTTTTCTTTTCTAATTCTTCATTAATTCTCTTACAACGAGTGACAAGAACCTTAACTAATTCCTCACAGTCAGCATAAATGCATTTTATCTGTTTTAAAGAGTGGGCCAACGGAATCTTATTGAACCTTTTCTTATGAGAGCCCAACTTACGATGTAAGAAGTAAGAGGTCAGATGTAAGATGTATTTTTAAAAGAGCGGAACCGCTGTTATTCTTGCTCTGGCAAGCGTCTCCTAACTTCGCCGAGCGAAACCTTACTTATGAGAGACCAGCGGACTCCCTGCCCTATTTGTTTATCGTATTTGAAAATCGCGACCCATCAGGGAGCACCCCCCCCACTTCATGCGAGTACCCCGGTGGGAGGGATAATTATGGTCGTTTTGTTCACGGTTCTTGGTGAAGAGTTGTTTTACCCACGAGTTCCTTACCATTAGCCGCACATGATGTTAATTTGTTAATTCGCTTTGTTTCTACTTTATCTGTTTCAGCAGTTCATCTATTTGCTGCTGTAGTTTTTTGTTATCTTCCGTTAAATCAGCCACTTGCTTAGTCAACCTGTCAATCGAGCTCAAAAGGTCAGACTGCGACTTCACTTTCTGGTTATGGGTTTCTTGCAGTTCCTTAATGAGTTCCTTCAACTCCAGATTCTCTTGCTTCTGCTCCTCTTCACGTTCCTCAAGAAAGTGAATCATGGAGATTAGTTGGGGCTGTAAAATATCTTCCGAACCCTTCATGCTCTCAACAGATAAATTCACTGCGTCTCAATGGAATCTTTTCTTCCTAGATAACTGTATGTCTTAAAGATTACTCACTTTAGAAAATCAGTTATGCATGACTCAAAATGCATTTTTTCTGAAAAATCCAGTTTCCAATCTTCAACCTTATGCTTTGAGAATAAATATTCAAACTCTTTAATGCCCTGAATAAATGTCTTTTCCAGATAATTGAAAAGACCATTGAGGTCATCAAACTGTACATCATTCAACACTACAGGATCTTCAGGGCGGAACATCCCCATCTCCAAACTTCTTGAGAGCATATAAGGATGAACATATTTCTCTTGTAATCGGTAATATTCTGTCTTTCCCGCTTCATCTAACTTTTCTACTGGTACATCCAAGAAATCTGTATACACGCCTAATGGATCCCCCAATCTTAGAACTGCACGGAACCTATTTCTTGTCCATTTAAGTGCTATCATATCAATAAAACCTTCCCAATCCTTCAAAACCACATTTGAACAATAGGCGGCTTTTACGGCTCCTTCTTGATACCCTTCTTTGGAAATGAAAATGCCCAACATAGAACCTGAATCATGAACTACTGTTCGGAACGCATGAATCTTCTCTTGCGGAACTGGTGTTTCCCAGAACTTACACTCGCAGATGAACTGGCGTAACAATTCATCATCGGTGGTTGCATATACGTCTACCTCTGCTTTTCCACGCACCAATTCAATGGTCTTAGGAGATTCCGCATGATAACCACATTGATTTAGATACTTGCAAACCTTATCTTGCAAGTCTTTCCATGTAGTGGGCACTTCGTTGGTAATTCGCATTTATTTCAAAACTCAAAATCTAAGAACAACTCTCCTATGTTATTCCGTTTATGTGACATATAAGACCAAATACTGTAGTCCAACGACCTTCTAGTCTTAGCCATAATGTCAGCAGCAAACTCTACCACCTCTTTTATCTCAATATAGTCATCGAACATAATATCTGCATCCACAAGAAACTCGCGTATATGGCGGTCAACGGCCACGGTATCAAAACCCAAAAGGCGCTTCATGTAGTCACAGGTTTTATTACCTATTCCGTTTATCTCTTTTAGTTGTTCCTCACCTAATTCACTATTCAAGAAATATGTTAAATCCTCAGCAGTATCTATAGAGTGAAAAGAACAGAAAGAAACCAAATCTTCCATTCTGTGTATCTTGGCAGCATTGTTCCAATGAAGCACCTCTCTCACTCCATTACGGTCAAGAACTTTCGAAAAAGCAGACACTGTATCTGCTTCTGGGAAGCGTATCAATACACTTTCAACCCTTGGTCTAACTACACTCCTATAATTAACACCTGCTTGTAATATAGCATCGGTGAACAAAGCTCCAATATGGTCTCTGTAAGGACAAACTTCAGGTTCTATAAAATCGAAGTTGTCAATTGTATCTATATACTCTTTCAGACGAAGAGCACTTGCGGTCATTCTCCTACACATGATGACCAGCTTCTTGTTCGATTTGTTTCAATGCGTTCAAGCGGTCAACACAGTTGGGGCATGCCCCGCAGGGCACCTCAGGAGATGCCTGGCAAGAGAAGGTCAGACCAATGGGGGCTTTCAACTCTATTCCAAGCTTTGCCACATCATATTTCGTCATATTACGGAAAGGCATCTCAATCTTCACAGAACCATACTCAGAAAGCAGGCCTTCCAGTTTATTAAAAAACTCAGAAGAACAATCTATCTCCTTGGCATGATTGCTATTGATGAATGCAGAATAGACTTTATCAAGTCCCAATGTCTGTGCAAAGGATGCTGCAATCGTCAACAAGAGCACGTTCCTATAAGGGATATATAAATCCTCTGCTTTCACTTCATCCTTCCACAGATCAGCAGCTTTGATAAAGCGTGACTTGGAATACTTGTATATAGATGAAACATCTATTATTTCTATCTTGTCTGCATATTGTGCAGGGATTACCTGCCGCAGCGTTTCAAGTTCATGTTCAGCACAATGCTGTCCATAATTGATAAACAGAGGTATGAAATCTACTCCTTGCGCCACGAACTTATACATCAGTGTAGTGGAGTCTAAACCTCCTGATACCAAGATTACTCCTTTAGAGAGTTCCATTTTGATACTGTTTTGAGTACTCAGTAAATACTTTCGCTATAATCTCATCCAAATCGTTGCTAACAAGAGTTGGAAGCTCTGTGAGCATACAATTATCCGCTATCTTATTTGGGTCATATACCAACGTTGGTATCCCTCTTTGTGCTGCCAAGCCTATTTCAATCAATGTGCCTGGATCATTGTACAGCAAGACCGCTATCAGCATATTGCATTCTTCAAGTAGCGACATATCAGCACAGAAAAGGCCAAGGCGTTCATTCTTGTCTGCACCTTCTGACATCTGCCCGTTCTCCTTAATAGGTCTTCGAGCAACAAAATGATGATACTCCAAGCTGTCGCACAATACATCAATCTGCTTGGTATTTACAAAACTGAAATCTGGAGCCGCAATATAAACTTGACATTTTTGACGCACTTCCCAAGGAAGGATGCAACCTTTTTGAGCCTTCAAATCTGCAATTGGAGTCTTCAGTAAACTCTTGACAGAGTTTTTGAAGTTGTCCGGGAATGTAGTCTGAGCATATTCCATAGCCACCCAAGAGGCAAGAACCAACTGGTCTTGATAATTGTCACAGGGGGCTGATATTGATACAACATCATACACATCGCCAACACCTACAGAATGGGTTATCGCTGAAGTTTGTGAAGGTATTTGATATGTTTCACCCAATATGCCATCATATGCGCGGCTACCGCCTCTGTTCTCCTTCAGCACGATTCTTTTAGCATAAGGCTTCAGCAAATCGCTGAAAGAGTCAAAATCTGTGTATTGGCTCTTGAAGATGTTTGATGATGTAGATATGAAAAGTGTATCAAAGAACCTGCCTTTGGGCAGTTCGGTTACATCATTCACATTGTTTGCCACATCACAATGAACTTCACAATCATCATCTACGAAACGTAGCACTTTGTTCATGTCATAATTGCCAGAAATGAACATCAACTCATCAAAATCGCTCAGTTCCTTAAGTGCTTTAATGTCGTAGGTAATATCAATATCATCGCGATAAAGGAATTCATATCCTTGATTCCCTATCTCCTTCACCTCTTGAATAAGCATGGTATAAGGGCAATTGGTAACACTACCCAATTTGATGATGGTCTTACAGTCGTGCTCATTCAGGAACATCTCTATATGGCTGTCCATATAGGTTGGAGCAAAGTATGCCACAGCATACTCCACATCCATTGCCCAAAGGGCTCTGGCTGCATGGACGATGCCACCAAGCCGCATTTTGAGCGGAGTATTGGCTGTTGCCAATGTCACATCAGTCAGTATGTCACCTACCAGGCAAATCATGCTTCTTTATACTTTCTGAGGGGTTACTGCAATATAAACAGAAGGAACTGGAGTTTCAAAAGAACCAGAAACCTCGCCTTCATACTGATAACCATCATTGAGGCATTCCAGGAGGTAATTGTATTCTGTTGGAAGATGCCCTATCACATCACCTTTCTCATCTACAGCAACGAGTCTTGTTTGGAGAGCAATCTTCACATAAGTTCCTTTTGCGGGAACATGACCATTCTTCTTATAATAGTCGCAAGTTTCCACGTCTTCTAGAACTGTTGCCACTGCTCTGTCGCACTTGTTAATGAGGTCTTCACCTCCTGTAACTCCTTTTACGGCGCCTCTGAATCTTGTATAGTCAGAGAGTCTGCCAGAACCTGTACTTCCCATAATGATTTCTATTTAGATGTTTGTTCCATTATCTCATCGTAAAAAGACACTATCTTCTTACTTCGTGAGCGTTCATAATAAGCCCATATTGATTTGTATAAATCACCAAAAACTTTGTATTCTATCACATCTTCATCTTTTTCAGCTGAGAAGGGCATATATTGCATATCGTCATCGCTATAGATGTCAATGCAATAACACTTCTTTCTGTCTTTACTGGCTTGATATAAGGTAATCTCCATGTAACCAGTCTTGAAATCAAGACGGTCTCTTGATGTATGGGCTGTCTGTCGCCATGCACATTTATCCTTGTTTGTCAGGTCGGTGAGAACCTTGCAGAAAGAAACAATATCAATCTTATTAATCATAAACTGATGCTTTTATCAGGTTTTCAACTTTGACCAGAGTCTCGTGAATCTCAACAAGGCTACTTTGTATCATTCGTCTATCAATATTCGCTGGGTACTTTACGTCAGATGAAACTATCTTGAATGACTCTTTGAAACGTCTTTTATGAAGGTCATATTCATGTTGCAGTTCCTTTGGCAGGAACTTGCATATCACTGCATCATTCTCTACCATGCTTTTCACATCCATCATACGGGTAAGTGCATGGCTGTATTCATCTCTGCTAACATATTCGATAGCCTGCTCTAGGTTTTTTACTGCTCTGCCTATCTCGTTTGAATCCAGTGTCTGACGAATTCTTTTCTGTGATGCTTTCACCTCCTCCTGCACTGCTTCCGCAGTTGTTCTCATCTTCATGATTTGTTTAATAGCCACTATCAATCCTCCTCCAGAAACAAGGATACCTATAATCGCCAGAATGACATTGAGCCAGTCTTTTGGTTGGAGATCACAAAATAGTATCATCATCAAAACTATTTATAGCATCTTGCTTTTATGATATCGTCAACATAGTCATCATTGCCAATCATAAAGGAGCTGTTCTAGTAAACCATTACTTTGACGTAAACTTGATTTTCAGCAAGTTCTTCGACAAGCGAAGCGGGGGAGCCGAGCGACGTACAAAACAATTTTAGAAAAAATCACCTAGGTTTTAAAATTGCCCGATTGAAGAGTCAGACCGCCTCTTTTTGTCCTTCGCCATCGTCCTTGGGAAGAGGCTTATAATTACATGGGATGAGAGACTTGGAGTGACAGGGGACAGGTCGTGTCACCATTGACTGTCATCATCTTATAAAACTAATGTACTGAAGTAATTCAAAAACTCTTTTACATCCTTAAATGAAACTTCCTGAGACTGCGAAGGTATCACATTGGCTCGCACCTGAGTACGGCTTACGGAATCTAGCATGGCTTTGATGTCAGAAGGGACATTATTGAGCTCCACACGGAAAGTATTGGCCTCGGGAGTCTTCAGGAAGAGATTGTAAAACTCGTCTATGAAACTGCGCGTGGCGAACTTCACACCTTGGAAATCCATCTCTACAACATCTGCACCACTATTTTCAATAAGTGCTTTTAAATCCTTTGCCCTCATCCTGGACTTTAAGTCGGGAGAGAGAATGGAAGCAATATCTATTTTCTTCATCTTATTCAATGTAATTAATATAGTTAAACGACGCGGAATGGTATGGTATGCGGAGAGCTACAATCGTTCCGTTCCAACGCAATCCATGAGGCATCGAATAAAAGGTGTCCAAATTGCAACTCTTTAGATAAAGGCTGCAACCTGATATCAACAAGTATTGTCCACCCAGTCCATGTATCAACATCTGTTTAGAGGTTCTAATACCAAAACCTCGATTTTCCGCATCAGGAAGATTTTTACTGGAAAGTCCTCTATTAGCAGCTTTGATGGCTTCCATATCTGATAATATCTCATTGTCAGGAAGTTTCTCGTAACTACCCAGCAGGCTCACTCCCCTATCAGCTATGCAAACATCTAAAAACCCTTTGGTTGGATATGCCTGAGCAAATATATATCCTCTGTCTGACTCTGAATGCTCGGTGATGTTGTCCAATGTCTCATCAATCATATACTTAAGACCATTTGCAACATTGGATTGAATGTTCAACTGCTGAATTATCATATTCTCTACTATGGAGGATACAACTTCTTTAGCGTCACTATTGCGCCCTGCTGCAAAATCAATAATAGGTATATAGGTTTTAGAGGTATATTTCTCCAACTCTGCCAAGAACTCTGTCTGTCGCATTGTATCAGGTTTTATACCACCATTGCCCAATCCTATACGTTTTAAATAATCAGAAACGTTCGTAAAAGCTATTTGCTTTCCGCACCTAGTTAGATACACAATAAATGACAAGGCGAACACCGGGGAGATGAAGCGTGTATCAGAGAAATCAATCGTCACCTCCTGATCAACAGATTTCTCCATTTGGTCCATTATCCACACCACTGGTGTCAGACCGTCGATCAACCTGTCATCCTTGACATTTATGTGTTCTTTTATTATCATTTATTCTTTATTAAAGTTTGCACTATGCAACTGCAGGTACATTGTCACCCCCTGCTTATTCAGCCTGGAATCCAGTGCCACCTTGATGAAATCCGCCTCGACATTCATAGGTAAGATGGATGATGTTTGATGGCTAATGGAAGATGTGCTGCGAGATGGAAGATGTAAGATGGCAGAGTTTTATGATGGAAGATGTAAGAGGGAAGAAGGAAGAAATTCCAACGTCCTTGACAATCCCAACTACTCTACTCTTTTTCATCTTCTTTATTTAATGTTTCTTGATTTAATTTCTTACACCTTGTAACTAGTATCTTAACAAGTTCTTCAGCATCGTTGTATATGCTTTTGTATTGTTTATCGTCCAGATAATCGTTACGATGTAGCAAGTCTATCCAGTATAAAGATTCCCTTGCTTCTTTCAAAGCAATGAAACTCTTAGATTTGAAGTCTGCTTTACTAATGGCATTACAAGCTTCAGCGTTGTTTGCACCGATTGAGGTGCCCGCTCTCAACAGTTGATTACACAAGTTGCTTACAGCGTGCAAGTACACTGGTACAGCTTTGTTATAGACTCGTTTCCCATTTACAATCTTGTAGCTAGGCTTCTTATTAGCAGCCTGCTCTAACAAGTAGTCATTCAACTTGATAATGCGGTCGCTGAAGGCGAGGCATTTCTCTTGTATGGCTTCGTTGATCTCACTCATGCTGTAAGAAGTCACTTGGAGAAAAAACGGGCAAGAGTGTATGAGGATAGTCTTTCACATTATATGTTATTATAAAATCACACCCAGCAGCGACCGCAGCCTGATACTGGCAGCTGTCCTCAATGTCCTTGAACTGCATATCTTCGACTCCGCGTAACAAGCTCTCGTTGTCATGCTCGACAACAATATGCATCCTCACGCAGATTTTCCCATGAGAAACTTGCTCCCTGCTTTCCGAGAATGCCGTTGAGTTGCAGAAAGCCAGCTGATGTATTAGGCAGCGTATTCAACTTTCTAAGCAACTGCTCTCCATCAATATTAGGTCTTTTAAACCTTGCGATGTATTCACGCATGAGATGGTCCATATTGACCTCCAGCCACACCAACAGGGACTCTTCGTCCTTGAAGTGAGGCCGCAGCTCGTTCATGACAGCATCGTTGAATGACATATTGTATCTACACATAATTATTATCGCTGTTAATTCTCATATTAGGACTTATTGGTTGCAATAATTAAGCATTTTATTCGATATCTGAACGATCAGGGAATGCGGTTCCTTGATCACCTTATCTGCTCTTGTTTAACTTGTTTATCACTCCGTAAGGTACTCCGGTAAGGCGGGATAACTGTCTTAATCCTGTACCTATCTTCAGGCAACTTACTATTATTGAAGATCAGAGGGACGGTTGACTTTCCCTATCGGCCGTCGAGCTAAACCTTCTACCGGCCCACTTTCATTTTGCCATTTATTCGTTGTATAACACCGTAACTGATACCCGTCTCGGTTTGAGGGAAGAATTATTCCCGCAGGGGTTACCGGCTTGTGGCATGTCGCCACTCCAACCGTGGATTTGATGGCTTTTTTAGACGAACACGAATTCCTCGAATCCTTCGAATCCTTCGACTGGCTCAGAGCCTGGTGTCTTAGAAACCTACAATGACTTCATCGAGCCAGTCGGTGTCGATGAGGAAAGAGGTGCTGAGAGGAGCGCTATACAGGACACCAGTGATTTTGGTGCTGCGGTTGCGCTTGAAGGGCACGCCGCTGAGCTCTCTGTGGGATATTGAAGTGCCGGCGGTGTTGAGTACGTCGATGGTGACGTCCATGGTCTGCTCGTCGGTATTGAGGAAGAGGTAGGCGATGGAGTTGAATTTGGTGCCTACACTCCCGGTGACACTCAATGTATTGTTGAATCCAGTATTGACTGTTGCCAGGCCCG
>JAEEGG010003034.1_pt1 | contig 42426 bp, 34 predicted proteins | sample 9134161 | NCBI WGS metagenome assembly JAEEGG01 (sample SAMN16246543, study PRJNA631951) | gut metagenome | biome: gut microbiome; feature: rumen; material: CR-attached | host: Bos | place: Iran: Karaj | collected 2018-10 | reverse complement strand
TGAAGGCAGGAATATCCGTCTCAATCTCATAGAGCGTATGCATCTTGATGCCCGCTTTTGCACGACGGAACTTTGCCCACCAGAAGACGCTCAGGCAAAGGTCGATGGTGGTAGAGTCGAAGGCAAACACCTTCCCGTCTATCTCAAAGTCCTTGTCGATTCTCTTCTTTCTCGCAATGTCTATCATATGGTAGGCAAATTCTTCGAAGATACGTGGTTCACGTCTCTCGTTGACCTTTGCGAGATTGCTTCTCGTCACGTTCTTGCCAAAGCCAAGATGATAAACTTTGTTGGAATGCGCAGATATGGTACTTGTAAGGTCACGAAGGCTGTCACGGTTGCTCAGTTGCCCGAACATCATGACGAGCAACTGGTTCCAGCATGTGAAATGCTTCACGTATTTATTCCCTTCGTATTTCATTACAATTCTATCAAATATTCTCTGAGGCAAGAACTCTATAAGCTGAGCGAATATATATTTTCCGGTGTTCATCGAATGACTGATTTGCTTTTGGATTGCAAAGGTAGTCAATTCAAATCGTCACCGTCAATTTTTCGCTCTAAAACTCTATATTTAAATAACTTACAAACATCTCCGCTAATTTTTAGTGGACACTAGTGAACATATATATGTATATGGTATTGACTCTGCCTATATGACGGAGTTTGACGAATACGGTTATCCCATATTTGGTGAAAATAGCGATATTTATCCCCTTACGCTTCTTATTGACAAAACGATGAAAGACGGGGAAGTCAGATTAGCTGTTCCAACGCTTGATGATGGGGATGACACAGTGAAGGTACCTGTTGGTGTTCCACAATTTGAATATGCATGATGGAGAAGAAAGACCGCAATAAGGAATGGCATCTGGTTCGCAATAATAATGGCGAATGGATTAGTGAGGAATATGCAGAGTTCCTTACACCGCTGGAAGTGGGTATATTACAAGTGAGAGCTGCACAACAAGGCATACAGTTAGATGTTCAGCATGGCGCTGATGGACAACTCTGGTGCTACAAACATCAACTTGATGCGATTAAAATAGAACCGAAAAATAAAACAGTTATGAAACGTGAATTGAGAATAAGAAAGAAATCATCAAGTTGCTACTTAGGACGTGGGCTGCACTCTGAAAAATGGACGAATGCTTTTGGTAAGAATGGAAAGCTCCGAGGTTTAATTGAAATGGTAAAACACGACGACGAACTCGTTTTGCAGATTCGTGAAGACTATTTCAATGTATATTACAAAGGAGGAAATCTGCTTAAGGTCTCATCTGAGAATAGTTTCCAATTCGACTGTAATTATTACAAATGTACCCCCGGACTTGATGCACAAGATCAAAGAAAAAAGAGAATTGACAAACGTAGAAGTGTGTTAGAATCATTGAAAAAGACACGAGACTACAAGACTTTTATTGCTGACATGAAAAAACTGATGGATAAGTACTGGGATTGGTTGGAAGATGTTCATAAGCGTACACTACATGAGAAGGATACGCAGCATGCACTATGCATCAGTAATACAGAAAGTACAGATTATACAATCGTTGACTTAGAATTTCAAGTGAGCACACGCAAAGATTGTCTCTATCATTATGAACCATCTTCTATACCTAGACACCCTGGAGTTGGTGTGTACGAGAAATCACCTCGTTTTGACATTATTGCTGTGCGCAATAGTGATCATCGTCTTTGTGTGATAGAATTGAAAAATGGTCTTGATGCACTTCTTGGAAAATCAGGAATTGGAGACCATGCAGATTCTTTTGAGGGTAGCATAGGCAAAAATCCTTTGGCTGAATTGACATTTACTAAGGAAATGAAAAAGGTGGTTAGTGACAAAAAACATCTCAAAATACTATCAGACGAGTTCTATATAGACGAAAAACTGCCTATAGAGTTTATGTATGCATACGCTTTTGAGTCGGAAGATGAAAACGGGAAGAAAGCCGAGCGCGACTCATTTAGAGGAGAGCAAGAGAAAGCAAGTTGCATAAATTATAAGGTCATCTATCTTAATAAAGGAGATTTTACTTTGTCGGACTCAAATTGCTAAGTATATGAAAATTACTATCCATCGCGGAGCGAACCAAATAGGTGGGTGCATAACAGAGATTACAACCAAAGAAGCTAAAATATTCATTGACTTCGGCAGCAATTTGCCAGGTACAGACAATTTGGAATATACCGCCGATGAAGTTAGAAAAATAACAGCTGATGCTGATGCGATTTTCTATTCTCATTATCATGGTGACCATGTAGGACTACATCATCTGGTACCAAAACACGTGAAGCAATATATGGGAGCAGGAGCCATTGACGTGATGCGATGCAAGTATGAGGCACTGAATGCGCATAAGGATTTTAGTGTGCAGCTGGATGCAATTGAGCATATGATTCCTTTCAAAGCATGTAAGAAAATACCAGTGAATAATAGTATATTTGTTACTCCTTACTTTGTCAGCCATTCAGCTTTCGATGCCTATATGTTCCTGATAGAATACAAAGATAAAAGAATACTTCATACAGGCGATTTTCGCCGTCATGGGTATTTGGGGAAAGGTTTGCTTCCTACACTTGAGAAATTTATCGGTCATGTTGATTTACTCATCACAGAGGGTACTATGCTGGGGAGAAAACAAGAACAAGTGGTTACAGAAAAGCAGATTCAGAAAAACACTATTCAGGCACTACATGACCACAAATACGTCTTTGCCCTTTGTTCGTCAACAGACATTGACCGACTTGCTTCATTTCATGCAGCATGTAAAGCAACAGGCAAAGTTTTTCTCGTAGACGGATATCAACATAGTGTGCTTGATGTGTTTTCTAAATACAGCGGCCATAAAAGCCCTTTGTATAATTTTAATCGCACTTTTGAGTTAAGTGGTTATAAAGCATATCGGATTCCTAAGATAAAAGATTATCTAACAGACAATGGATTCTTAATGCCGATTCGGATGAATAGTTTGTGGCTTCTGAGGGATATGCTTCAGGTATTCAACGATGAAGACCCTTGGCTCATTTATTCTATGTGGAGCGGTTATGCGGAAGAAGGAGGAAATAATGCAATAGAAGATGTCCTGTCTATCCGAAATCTTTTCAAGAACCGTATTTTGGATGGAGTAGAAATGGGCTTTCATACAAGTGGACATGCTGATATTGATACCCTTTACGAAGTATGCAAGGCTGTCAAGCCTTCTATTGGCGTTATTCCCATACATAAAGATGCAGGAATGCTATATGTCTCCGATAACTACAAAGTATTTAATGAAGGGGTTTTTACATTAGATGGAATAGAAATTGAGGTACATTGATATGTTGGTGACCTGTCATCTGACATATCGTAAAGGATTATAGATTAACATGAATACTTCTACAATTAAAACAATGCGCGTCTGGAAATGGGCGCTGCTAGTGGTGGTAAGTCTAGTACTAGCCATACTCATGTATTCCTTCGCTCAGTTAGTGTTTCTGGCTATTGACAATCCGTGGGTACAATGGATAGTTGGCGTGGTTTCTTCCATTGCCATGATAGGGCTTTATGCATTATTTGTAAAATGGTTTGAGAAACATAAAGCAATGGATATTCCTTTCAGACGTTTTGCGCAGGATACGGCAAAAGGTCTTGGAGTCGGATTCGGTTTCTTTGTTAGTGTAGTATTGATAATGATGCTTTTGGGCCTATATCGCATCGATAACATAGAAACAGACAAGCCAATGCAAATCGTATCGGCATTCTTCCTTTTTCTGTTGGTAGGAACAGGGGAAGAAATTCTGTTCCGAGGGGTGCTCTTCCGCTGGATTGATGAGAAATGGGGCTATGTGGCGGCTCTGACTGTATCTTCGGTGGTTTTTGGTTTTATACATTTATCCGAGCCTAACGCGACCCTGTGGTCATCGTTGGCCATCGCCGTGGAAGCAGGACTCCTTCTAGGCGCAGCATACAAATATTCAGGGACATTGTGGCTTCCTATCGGCATTCATTGGGCATGGAATTTCACGCAAGGCAATATTTTCGGTTTTGAGGTATCTGGTAAAGATTTAGGAGCTTCCCTCTTGAAGTCAACAGTTAGCGGCCCTGACTGGCTTACAGGTGGAGCCTTTGGGGCTGAAGCATCGGTTATACCTGTCTTCTTGGGTCTATTATTGTCGGCATGGTACATATGGAAAAGATTATCGAATATTAACAGAATTATTTAAAACAGAAAGGTTTATAAGATTATGGCGAAGAAAAATAAAAAGACCAGCGACCCATCATAAGTATCAATCGATGAAAAGACTATTGATTTGCTTATTGGCGGTGTTCTTGGTAAATTACGGTTTTGCCCAGAAGAACCAGATCGGATATTAAATGCCACCGAAATTATAAATTGACGAGATATGAAAAAGCTGATTCTATGGATGTGTGTCGCAGCCCTAATTGGTGCGGTAACGTCGTGCACTTTATGTACGTCGAATAAAGATAACGCTCCATCGGTTGAGGTGTCGGAGTATATCCCCAAGGCACCAGATTACGACGACGCGACGATGTGGGCGATATCCACAGTTGCGAACCCTGGCTCTACAGTGAGTGCCTTGCGAAGAACATCGCCGTGAGAACGAAGAAGTGGCGTGAAAAGATGCCATAGGGAAATAAACAAAAAAATCGGGCGCATCGTTTGGTGGGTTCGTTTTTTTTTCGTACCTTCGCCGGCGATATGGAAGAAACGAGTAATATGCAGGAACAGGAGCACATGGTGCTGCGTACGGAGGGGCTGGTGAAGATTTACGGCAAGCGTACGGTGGTGAATGACGTGTCGTTCGACGTGAAGCAGGGCGAGATTGTCGGTCTGCTGGGTCCTAACGGTGCCGGTAAGACGACGTCATTCTATATGACGACGGGACTGATAGTGCCCAACAAGGGACACATCTTTCTGGGCGAAGAGGACGTGACGACATATCCCGTGTATAAGCGTGCCCGCGCCGGTATCGGCTATCTGGCACAGGAGGCTTCGGTGTTCCGTAAGATGACGGTCGAGGACAATATCCTGTCGGTATTGGAGATGACCGGCAAGCCCCGCGACTACCAGTTGGAGAAGTTGGAGAGCCTGATCAAGGAATTCCGTCTGCAGAAGGTGCGTAAGAATACCGGTGACCGCCTGTCGGGTGGTGAGCGCCGTAGGACGGAGATTGCGCGCTGTCTGGCTATTGAGCCGAAATTCATCATGCTCGACGAGCCGTTTGCCGGTGTGGACCCCATTGCCGTTGAGGACATCCAGTTTATTGTGTGGAAGCTGAAGGACAAGAATATCGGTATTCTGATTACCGACCATAACGTGGAAGATACGCTGTGTATCACCGACCGCGCCTATCTGTTGTTCGAGGGTCGCATCCTGTTCCACGGGTCGCCGGAGGAATTGGCCGCCAACCCGATAGTGAGGAAAAACTACCTGACGGAGTCGTTTGTGTTGAGGCAGAAAGACTTCTCGGCATTGGAGCAACAACGCAAGGAAGAAGATAGTGAAGAGTGAAGAATGAAGAGTGAAGAATCGGCTGGCGCCGTGAAGCGTGAAGAGTGAAGAATGAAGAGTGAAGAATCGGCTGGCGCCGTGAAGCGTGAAAAATGAAGGATGGAGAGTGAAGAATCGAGAGTGAAACGTTAAAAAATAACAAGGCGGAAGCAAATTCTTCACTCTTCATTCTTCATTCTTCACTTTTCTTTGTACCTTTGCACGCTCAAAACGCATGTATATTATTAAATAAGGTATAAAAAAGAGATGAATATTACATTTGAAGCTCCTGACAAGATCAATGGTTTGATGACCATTACATTGGAGTCGGCTGACTATCAGCCTGAGGTCGAGAAGACCCTGAAAGACTATCGTAAGCGCGCCAACATTCCCGGATTCCGTCCTGGTCAGGCCCCGATGGGCATGATCAAGCGTCAGTTCGGTACCAGTGTGAAGGTGGACGCCGTGAACAAGCTGTTAGGCGAGAAGCTGTACGAATATGTTCGTGAGAACAAGATTCAGATGTTGGGCGAGCCCCTCCCCAGCGAGCAGCAGGAAGCCCTCGACTTCGAGAGCGACCAGCCCCTGACATTTAAGTTCGACATTGCCGTAGCCCCTGAGTTTGAGGCTAAGTTGAGCGGTAAGGACAAGGTTCCTTTCTATAACATCACCGTTGACGACAAGCTCATCGACCAGCAGGTGGAGATGTATCAGAGCCGTGCCGGTCAGTATGAGAAAGTTGAGCAGTTTGATGCCGAGCAGCGTGACATGCTGAAGGGTGACCTGCGCGAGGTGAACGGTAGCATTGAGGTTGCCGACGCCGTGCTGATGCCTCAGTATATGAAGGTGGACGACCAGAAGAGGCTGTTTGACGGCTGTAAGCTGGGTGACGTCATCACTTGGAATCCCCGCAAGGCCTATCCTGAGAGCGATGTCGAAGTGTCGAGCCTGCTGAAGATTCAGAAGGAAGAGGTGAAAGACCACGAGGGTGACTTCACTTTCCAGATTACCGAGATCAGCCGTTTCGTGAAGGCTGAGGTGAACCAGGCACTGTTCGACCAGACCTTCGGTGAGGGTACTGTGAAGAGCGAGAAGGAGTTCCGTCAGAAGATTGCCGACCAGATCAGTCAGCAGTTCAAGGCTGACAGCGACTATAAGTTCCTGCTCGACATCCGTGAGCACATGGAGAAGAAGGTTGGCAAGCTGGAGTTCCCCGAGGCTATCCTGAAGCGTGTGATGATTCAGAACAACAAAGACCGCAAGGATGCTCAGGAGTATGTAGAGAAGAACTTCGAGCTGAGTATCAAGGAGTTAGGCTGGCACCTCATCAAGGAGCAGCTCGTTGCCGCTCAAGGTATCAAGGTCGAGGAAGACGACCTGAAGCTGGTTGCCAAGGAGGCCGCCCGTGCACAGTTTGCCCAGTACGGTATGAGCAATGTTCCCGACGAGTATCTGGACAACTACGCTCAGGAGATGTTGAAGAAGCGTGAGAATGTTGACGGCCTCGTTGACCGTGCTGTTGACGTGAAGCTGACCGCCGCCCTGAAGGGTGTGGTGAAGCTCGACGAAAAAGACATCACTTTGGAGGACTTCCAGAAGATGCTTCAAGAAAAGTAAAAAGTAAGAAGATAAAAAGGAAAAAACGTTAAAAGAAAACCTCTTTATATTTCTTTAACCAAAAAAATAGGTCGGAATGCTTTGCGTTCCGACTTTTTTTTGTAATTTTGTATCTACTTTTCACGAAAAAGGCAGGCAGACCCCTGCTTTTTGTCATAAAATAATGAAAATTAAAAGAAAGAATATATGAACAACGATTTTAGAAAATATGCTACCAAGCATCTTGGAATTAACGGTCTCGTACTCGACGAAGTGATGGGTGCACAGGCACAGTATCTGAACCCCTATATCCTGGAGGAGCGCCAGTTGAATGTCACCCAGATGGATGTCTTTTCACGACTGATGATGGACCGCATCATCTTCCTCGGCACACAGATTGACGACTATACCGCCAATACCCTGCAGGCCCAGCTGTTGTATCTGGACTCTGTGGATTCGGGCAAGGACATCAGCATCTACCTGAATTCCCCTGGTGGCAGCGTGACGGCAGGCCTCGGCATCTATGACACCATGCAGTTCATCTCCAGCGACGTGGCTACCATCTGTACCGGTATGGCAGCCTCGATGGCCGCTGTGCTGCTCGTAGCAGGTACGGAAGGCAAGCGTTCGGCACTGCCTCACAGCCGTGTGATGATTCACCAGCCGTTGGGTGGTGTGCAGGGTCAGGCTTCGGATATCGAGATTGAGGCCAAGGAGATTATGAAGTTCAAGAAAGAACTCTATACCATCATCTCCGAACATTCGCACACCCCTTATGACAAGGTGTGGAACGACTCTGACCGCAACTACTGGATGACGGCAGAGGAGGCCAAGGAATATGGTATGATTGATCAAGTGTTGAAGAAGAAATAATGGCAAAGAAATGTAATTTCTGTGGACGTAGCGACCGTGACGTAAAACTTCTGATTACGGGTATCGACGGGGCAATCTGTGAGGATTGTGCCGTTCAGGCCTATCAGGTGGCTACTGCCAACGGCTATGGACCAGATGCCAAGAAGAAAGCCAATAGCGGCAAGAAGCTGAACGTGCCCAAGCCCAAGGAAATCAAGGCCTATCTGGATCAGTATATCATCGGTCAGGATGAAGCCAAGAGATACCTTTCTGTTGCCGTCTATAACCACTATAAGCGTTTGCAGCAGCCCGACAGCGACGAAGGTGTGGAAATCGAGAAATCGAACGTCATCATGGTTGGTTCGACGGGTACTGGCAAGACGCTGTTGGCACGAACCATTGCCAAGCTGTTGGACGTGCCGTTTACCATTGTCGATGCCACCGTGTTTACGGAGGCCGGCTATGTCGGTGAGGATGTAGAGAGCATTCTGACCCGTCTGTTGCAGGTTGCCGACTATAATGTGGAGGCTACGCAGCGTGGTATTGTCTTCATCGACGAGATTGACAAGATAGCCCGTAAGTCGGACAATCCCTCCATCACCCGTGACGTCAGTGGCGAGGGTGTACAGCAGGGACTGTTGAAACTGTTGGAGGGAACTACCGTCAATGTGCCGCCCAAGGGTGGCCGCAAGCATCCCGATCAGGAGTATATCGGTGTGGATACCCGTAACATCCTGTTTATCTGCGGTGGTGCCTTCGATGGCATTGAGCGTAAGATAGCCCAGCGCATGAATACCCATACGGTAGGTTATAACTCAGTGCAGAACGTGCGAAAGATAGATAAGGAAAACCTGATGCAGTACATCGTCCCTCAGGATTTGAAGTCGTTCGGACTGATTCCTGAGATCATCGGTCGACTGCCTGTGCTGACCTATCTGAATCCTCTGGACCGCGACGCTTTGACGAAGATATTGACAGAGCCTAAGAACTCCATCGTGAAGCAGTATGAGAAGCTGTTTGAGATGGATGGTATCAAGCTTACCTTCACCCCTGAGGCTCTGAAACTCATCGTCGATAAGGCTGTGGAGTATAAGCTCGGTGCTCGCGGACTACGCTCCATTGTGGAGAATATTATGATGGAGGCAATGTTTGAGATACCCTCCAAACGAGTGAAATCCTTTGACGTGACGAAAGAGTATGCTCAGGAGCAGCTCGACAAGTCGCATCTACAATAACACTTAGAAAGTCTATGGCAAAAAAGAAACAAAATCTGACAGAAGCGCTGAAGAAGTATTTCGGCTTCGACAAATTCAAGGGCGATCAGGAAGCGATCATACAAAATGTGTTGGACGGCAAGGATACCTTCGTGTTGATGCCGACGGGCGGCGGTAAGTCGCTCTGCTACCAGTTGCCCTCGCTATTAATGGACGGTACGGCTATTGTCATCTCGCCGCTGATAGCCCTGATGAAGAATCAGGTGGATGTCATCAGCTCGATGAGTGACGAAGGCACGGCCCATTACCTGAACTCGTCGCTGAACAAGTCGGCTATCGATCAGGTGAAGGCCGATATCCTGGATGGTAAGACCAAGTTGCTCTATGTGGCTCCCGAGTCGTTGACCAAGGACGAAAATGTGGAATTCCTGAAGCAGGCGAAGATCTCGTTCTACGCCATTGACGAGGCCCATTGTATCTCGGAGTGGGGTCATGACTTCCGTCCGGAGTATCGTCGCATCCGTCCTATCATCAATGAAATCGGTGAGGCACCCATCATTGCCCTGACGGCGACGGCAACGGATAAGGTCCGTACGGATATCAAGAAGAATCTGGGTATCATGGATGCCAAGGAGTTCAAGAGTTCGTTCAACCGTCCGAACCTGTATTACGAGGTACGTCCGAAGACGCAGAATGTCGATAAGGACATCATCAAGTTCATCAAGCAGCATCCCGGCAAGAGCGGTATCATCTACTGTCTGTCGCGTAAGAAGGTGGAGGAGTTGGCAGAGATTCTGAAGGCCAACGACATCAAGGCCGCTCCCTATCATGCCGGTCTGGAGTCGGTGCTCCGTTCACAGACCCAGGACGACTTCCTGATGGAGGAGATTGACGTCATTGTGGCTACTATCGCCTTCGGTATGGGTATCGACAAACCCGATGTGCGTTTCGTCATCCATTATGATATCCCCAAGTCGTTGGAAGGCTACTATCAGGAGACGGGCCGTGCCGGTCGTGACGGCGGCGAGGGCATGTGTATCACGTTCTACGCCCAGAAGGACCTGCAGAAACTCGATAAGTTCATGGAGGGCAAACCTGTTGCCGAGCAGGACATCGGTCGTCAGTTGTTGGCTGAGACCGCAGCCTATGCCGAGACGAGCGTCTGTCGCAGAAAGATGCTGCTGCACTATTTCGGTGAGGAGTATACGCAGGAAAACTGCCATAATTGCGACAACTGTCTGCATCCCAAGACCAAGCAGGAGGCCAAGGATATGCTGGTACTGGTGTTGAATACCATCCATGCATTGAAGGAGAATTTCCGTTCCGACTATATCGTCGACTTTGTCATTGGCAAGGAGACCGAAGAAATTCTTGCCCATAAGCATCAGAACCACGATCTCTTCGGTGCCGGTGAGGATATGGAACACAAGTTGGTGAATCCCGTCATCCGTCAGGCATTGATTGCAGGTTATCTGAAGAAGGACGTCGAGAACTACGGTCTTCTGAAGTTGACTTCCGCGGGTAAGAAATTCCTGAAGAACCCCGTATCGTTTATGATTGTCGAGGATAATGAGTTCAATGAGGACTATGACCCCTCGTCCGATCACGAGGCAGGCATCAGTGCCCTTGACGAGACGCTCAGTGCCATGTTGAAGGACCTGCGTAAGAAGGTGAGTCGTAAGTTGGAGCGTCCTCCCTATGTCATCTTCCAGGATGTCTCGATAGAACAGATGGCTACCGACTATCCTGTGTCGTTGGAGGAGTTGAAGAATATCCAGGGTGTCGGTGAAGGCAAAGTCCGTCAGCCCTATGCCAAGGAGTTCGTTGACCTCATCAAGCGCTATTGTGAGGAGAACGATATCGAGCGTCAGGCTGATATGCGTGTGCGCACGGTGGCCAAGAAGTCTATCCTGAAGGTGAAAATCATTCAGGCCATTGACCGTCAGATAGCCCTTGACGACATTGCCACCGCGCAGGGTTTGGAGTTTGAGGAACTGTTGGACGAGGTGGAAGCTATCGTCTATAGCGGTACGAAGCTCAATATCGACTATTTCCTTGAGGAGGTGATGGACGAAGACCATGTGGATGACATCTACGATTATTTTGCCGACAGCGAGAGCGACTCTTTGGAGGACGCCATCAACGAGCTGGGTGGCGAATGTACGGAAGAGGAAATCCGACTGGTGCGCATCAAGTTTATCAGTGATATGGCGAACTAGGAGAGGTGAGAGGTAAGAAGTAAGAGGTAAGAAGTTAGAAGTTAAATAGTTATATAGATATGGCATCTTTTATTGACGACAAGATTGTGATGGACGGTTTGACATTCGACGACGTCCTGTTGATTCCGGCTTATTCGGAAGTGCTGCCCAAGATGGTAGAGTTGAAAACCCATTTCTCGCGTAACATCGAGCTGAACGTGCCTTTTGTGACGGCAGCGATGGATACGGTTACCGAGAGTCAGATGGCTATTGCCATTGCCCGTGAAGGAGGTATCGGTGTGATACATAAGAATATGTCGATAGAGAACCAGGCCCGTGAGGTGGCTATCGTAAAGCGTGCAGAGAACGGTATGATCTATGACCCAATCACTATTCCTCTGGGTAGTACGGTGGCTCAGGCACTGGATATTATGGCTGAGTATCATATCGGCGGAATTCCCGTTGTGGATGCCGAGAAGCATCTGGTGGGTATCGTCACCAACCGCGACCTGCGTTTCGAGCGTCGTCTGGATCGTCCTGTTGAGGAGATTATGTCGAAGGAGAATCTTGTGACTACCCATCAGCAGACTGACTTGACAGCTGCTGCGCAGATTCTGCAGGAGAACAAGATTGAGAAGCTCCCCGTAGTAGATAAGGACAACCGCTTGATAGGTCTGATTACCTATAAGGATATCACGAAGGCCAAGGACAAGCCGATGGCCTGCAAGGACGAGAAGGGTCGTCTGCGTGTGGCCGCCGGTGTCGGTGTGACGACGGATACTTTGGAGCGTATGCAGGCTTTGGTCAATGCTGGTGTCGACGCTATCGTCATTGATACCGCCCACGGTCATTCCAAGGGTGTTATCGACAAGCTCCGCGAGGCCAAGATGTCGTTCCCGAATATTGATATCGTGGTAGGAAATATTGCCACGGGTGCTGCTGCCAAAATGTTGGTGGATAATGGTGCCGATGCCGTGAAGGTAGGTATCGGTCCGGGTAGTATCTGTACCACGCGTGTCGTAGCTGGTGTGGGTGTTCCCCAGCTCAGTGCCGTCTATGATGTCTATAGCGCCTTGAAGGATACCGATGTTCCTCTGATTGCCGATGGTGGTCTGCGCTACAGCGGTGATATCGTCAAGGCTATTGCTGCCGGTGGTTCGTGTGTGATGATTGGTTCACTGGTTGCCGGTACCGAGGAGAGTCCTGGCGACACCATTATCTACAATGGTCGTAAGTTTAAGAGCTATCGCGGCATGGGTTCTTTGGAGGCTATGGAACACGGTTCGAAGGACCGTTATTTCCAGGCAGACACGAAGGATGTCAAGAAGCTTGTCCCAGAGGGCATTGCCGGTCGCGTGCCTTACAAGGGAACGGTGCAGGAAGTCATCTATCAGATGGTGGGTGGTCTGCGTTCAGGCATGGGCTATTGCGGTGCCGCTACTATCGAGAAGTTGCATGAGGCGAAGTTCACCCGTATTACCAATGCCGGTGTCAACGAGAGTCATCCGCACGACATCACCATCACCAGTGAGGCTCCAAACTATTCGAGACCCAACGATTGATGCGAGAATCGAAAGTTGAAAATTGAAAATTCTTGCTAAGGCAAGCGTACTAAAGAAACGATTAGAAAGTTGAAATTAATCTTTGACAGATGAAACTGAAATTGATAGCGATAGGTTGCCTTATGAGTGCAGCCGTCCAGGCACAGCAGAGCGACCCTATCATCATGACGGTGGCAGGTATTGATGTGCCCCGTTCTGAGTTCGAGTATTCATACAACAAAAATAATACCGACGGCGTCATTGACAAGAAGACCGTCGACGAGTATGTCGAGCTCTTTGTCAACTACAAGTTAAAGGTCAAGGCTGCCCTTGACGCTCGTATGGATACCACGACATCTTTCCGTCGGGAGTTTGCCCAGTATCGTGACCAGCAGATCCGTCCTGTTTTGGTGACCGACGATGATATGTTGGCTGAGGCTCATCGTATCTATGACCAGACGAACGAGAATATCGGTCCTGACGGTTTGGTGAATGCCAGTCATATCCTGTTACGTATTGCTCAGAAGGCTTCCGATGCAGAGCAGCAGGAGGCCAAGCGTCGTATCGACTCTGTCTATACTGCTTTGCAGGCTGGTGCCGACTTTGAGGCTTTGGCCAAGCAGGTGTCGCAAGATCCCGGTTCTGCCCGTCGTGGTGGTGTCTTGGGTTGGTTTGCCCGTAACCAGATGGTGAAGGAGTTCGAGGATGCCGCTTTTGCCCTGCAGCCCGGAGAGATGAGCAAGCCGTTCCTGTCACCTTACGGTTGGCATATCGTCCTTGTGAAAGAGCGCAAGCAGTTTGAGCCCTTTGAATTCCATAAGGACAATATCTTCCGTTTTATGGAACAGCAGAATATGCGCAATGGCATTGCAGAGCGTAAGTTGGATGCGCAGGTGGCAGCCTCCGGCAATACTGTTACTAAAGAGCAACTGTTGGACAAATGTGCTGACTCGCTCTCTGCTGTCGATCCTGAGATGCGTTACCTGATTCAGGAATATCATGATGGCTTGTTGCTCTATGATATCAGCAACCAGCTGGTTTGGGATAAGGCCGCCAAGGACGAGCAGGCTTTGGCCAACTATTTCAAGAAGCATAAGAAGAAGTATGCTTGGGACGAGCCTCGTTATAAGGGCATGGCCTATCATGTGAAGGATCCAGCAGATGTCAAAGCTGTTGCCAAGTGCGTGAAGAAGCTGAAGTTTGATGATTGGAACGAAGCCCTTCGCAGTACCTTCAATAACGACTCTATTCTCCGTATCCGTGTGGAGAAAGGGCTTTTCAAGAAAGGCGACAATAAGCTTATTGACCGTGAGGTGTTCAAGGTCAAGGATGTCCAAGTGGATAGTGTCAAGGGTTTCCCCATTGATGCCGTCTATGGTAAGCTGTTGAAGAAACCTCAGGATTATACCGATGTTCGTGCCCTCGTCGTTAATGATCTGCAGGACGAGATGGAGCGTGCCTGGGTGGCCGACTTGCGTAAGAAGTATGCCGTCACCGTCAACGAAGAAGTATTAAAGACAGTCAATAAGCATGAATAAAAGATTTCTAGTCATACTCCTTTCATTCGTCTCACTAGCCTCATTTGGTAAAGCGCAGAGCGACTCCCTTACCACCGATTCTATTGGCACTATTGTTGACGAGGTCATCTGGGTGGTTGGTGATGAGGCCATTCTGAAGTCTGATGTTGAGGCCATGCGTATTCAAGGCCAGCAGGAGGGCTTGCGTTGGAAAGGTGATCCCGACTGTGCCATCCCTGAGCAGATTGCCGTTCAGAAGCTTTACCTCAACCAGGCCATCATTGATAGTGTCGAGGTGACGGAGGCTGAGATTACGCAGGGTGTGGAGCAGTATATTGAGAACATGATTTCTGTCATTGGTTCGCGTGAGAAGCTGGAAGAATATCAGAAGAAGACGTTGAGTCAGATCCGTGCCGAGCTGCGTGACTCCTACCGTGAACGTCTGATGGTTCAGGGTATGCAGCAGAAGCTGGTGAAGGATATCACGGTGACTCCTGCTGAGGTGCGCCGTTACTTCAAGGACATGTCACTCGACAGTATTCCTTTTGTTCCTACCGAGGTGGAGGTACAGATTATTTCCTTGCAGCCACGTGTGGAACAGGAAGAAATCAATCGTGTGAAAGAAGAGCTCCGCGAATATACCGATCGTATCAATCGTGGTGAGACGTCGTTCCAGACACTGGCGCGCCTCTATTCCGAAGACGGTTCTGCCCGTAATGGCGGTGAGTTAGGCTATAGCAGTCGTGCCCAGTGGGTGCCGGAATTTGCCAATGTCGCTTTTGGGCTCACCGACCCGAAGAAGGTGTCGAAGATTGTGGAGACGGAGTTTGGTTTCCATATCATCCAGCTCATTGACAAGCGTGGTGACAAGATCAATGTACGTCATATCCTTCGTAAACCCATTCTCAGCGACAAAGCCGTTCAGGATGCCCTCGCCCGTCTTGACACGGTGGCTACGGCCATTCGTGACAATGTGCCTCCCGAGGCTATCAGAAAGGTCTTCAAGACCAAGGACGGTCAGGATATCGAAGGTTTCACTTTTGAGGATGGCGTGGCATTCTATTCCGACGATAAGGACACGCGAAATAACAATGGTCTGATGGTCAATGTCCTTGAAGACGGTCGTCAGCGCACCTCCCGTTTCAAGATGTCTGAGCTGCCTTCCGAGATTGCCAGGATTGTAGATGGTATGCAGGTTGGCGATCTCTCTGCTCCCTTCAAAATGGTCAATAGCAAGAATGGCAAGACCGTTTGTGCCATTGTGAAGTTGAAGAGTCGTACGGAGGGTCATAAGGCTACCATCACCGAAGACTTCCAGATATTGAAGAATCTGGTGTTGGAAAAGCGTCGTCAGGAGCGTCTCCATCAGTGGGTCGTCAATCGTATCAAGTCCACCTACGTGCGTATCAACGAACGCTATCGCAACTGTCAGTTCGAGTATGAAGGCTGGGTGAGATGAAGAAGGCTACGTTGTTTGTCATGCTTTTCGCTTTGTTGCTGTCGGCATTTGCTATGACGCCAGCTAAGAAGCGTGCACCCCGCAAGAAGACTGCCAAGGTGGAGGACAAACGAGTGTATCTTGTTCATGCCGATAATCTGCATTACGATCAGTATCGGGACAATGGTGCCCAGGTGTTACATGGCAACGTGCATTTCCGTCATATGGGAGCTAATCTGTATTGTGACAGTGCCCATTTCTACGAGCAGACAAACTCGTTTGAAGCATGGGGCCATGTGAAGATGCTACAGGGCGACACATTGAAGCTCTTCAGTGACTATGCCTATTATGATGGTAACGACCAATTGGCGCAGGCCCGTCGTAATGTGATTCTCAAACATCGTAAATCGACGCTTTATACCGACTCGTTGGACTATGACCGCTTGTATAATTTCGGTAACTTCTTCGAAGGCGGTAAACTGGTCGATGGCAAGTCGACGCTCACCAGCGACTGGGGTGAGTATCATACCGATACCAAGATGGCGATGTTCTACTATGATGTGCGTCTGAAGGACCAGAAGATGTTTCTGACCACCGATTCGCTATATTACGATACCCGTACGTCGACGGCCCATATCGTGGGTCCCTCCCGTATTTTGTCGGGCAGTAGTGAGATCTATAGTGAGGACGGCTATTACAACACCCGTACGGAACATTCCGAACTCTTCGGCCGTTCGGTGGTGAAGGACCAGGGCAAGACGTTGATTGGTGATAGTGTCTACCACAATGCCCATGACGGTACAAACTACGCCTACCGTAATGTGATATTGACGGACTCTGTCAATAAGAATATGCTCACTGGCGACTATTGTGAATACAACGACTCCACGGGTTATGCGATGGCCACGAAACGTGCTGTTGTCGTCGATTTCTCGCAGAAGGACTCGTTGTTTATCCATGCCGACACCTTTAAGATTTTTACGTTCAACAACAAAACCGACTCGGTCTATCGCATGATTCACGCGTATAATAAGGTTCGCGCGTATAAAGTGGACGTTCAGGCCGTTTGCGACTCGATGGTCTATAGTTCGCTGGACTCCTGTATGACGATGTACAAAGACCCTATTGTCTGGAATATGAACCAGCAACTCTTCGGTGAGGAGATTAAGGTCTATATGAACGACTCCACCATCGACTGGGCACACGTCATCGGACAGGCCTTTTCGGTAGAACAGATGCCCGATACCATACATTTCAACCAGGTGTCGTCCAAGGAGATGAAGGCCTTCTTCGAGAAAGGTCAGATCCGTGAGTCGCAGGCTATTGACAACGTGTTGATAGTCTATTATCCTGTTGACGATTCTGACAGTACGCTGATTGGTCTGAACTATACCGAGACCCCCATGCTGAGGATGTTTCTCGAGAATCGCAAGCTGAAGCGTATCTGGATGTCAAGACCCAAGGGCACGTTGTATCCGATGACACAGATTCCTCCCGAAAAATATTTCCTGCCGGGCTATGCGTGGTTTGACTATGTCCGTCCGTTGGATAAAGACGATATATTCAATTGGCGTCCGAAGAATGCCGGTTCGGAACTCAAGGAGGTTAAACGCCGTGAGGCTCCTAAGAATAGTGTGAGACAATGACAGACGTAATCCAACTGCTTCCCGATAGTGTAGCTAACCAGATAGCTGCTGGTGAGGTGATACAGCGCCCCGCCTCGGTCATCAAGGAGTTGGTGGAGAATGCTGTCGATGCCGGCGCACATACCGTCAACGTACTGGTGGTTGATGCCGGTCGTACGTCCATACAGGTCATTGACGACGGTTGCGGCATGTCAGAGACCGATGCCCGTCTGGCTTTTGAGCGCCACGCTACCAGTAAGATCCGCAAGGCCGACGACCTCTTCGCGCTCCATACGATGGGTTTTCGCGGTGAGGCGTTGCCGTCAATCGTCGCTGTGTCGCAAGTCGAGCTCCGCACCCGTCGTCAGGAAGACGAGATTGGTACCTGTCTGGTCCTTTCCGGTTCACGTGTCGAGAGTCAGGAACCGTGTTCCTGTCCTGTCGGCAGCAGTTTCCTCGTCAGCAACCTGTTTTTCAATGTCCCTGCCCGTCGTAAGTTCCTCAAGACCAATGCCACCGAGCTGAATAATATCCTGACGGCTTTCGAGCGTATCGTACTCGTCTGTCCCGACATCAATTTCACGCTGCATAGCAATGGTCAGGAACTCATGAATCTCCGTGCCGGTTCGTTGCGCCAGCGTATCTCCGATGTCTATGGTCGTCGCTATGGTCAGGAACTCCTGCCTGTCAATGTCGAGACGGCGATGTGTAAGATTTCGGGCTTTGTTGCCAAACCCGAGGCCGCACGTAAGAAGGGAGTGGCAGAATATTTCTTTGTCAACGGTCGTTTCATGAAGCATCCTTATTTCCATAAGGCCGTCCAACAGGCTTACGACCGCTTGATACCTACGGGGATGCATGTTCCTTATTTCATTTATTTCGAGGTCAGTCCTGCCGATATCGACGTCAATATCCATCCTACGAAGACGGAGATTAAGTTTGAGAACGAGCAGGCCATCTGGCAGATCCTGACAGCAGCGGTGAAAGATGCTATCGGACAGTTCTGTGAGATCCCGCAGATAGATTTCGACATAGAGGGTAAGCCCGATATTCCGGTGTATAATCCCACTTCTTCTGATGTCCATGGCCCCTCGATGATGCCTACTGCCCCGCGAACCGTCACCAATCCCGCCTATAATCCCTTCTCTGACCGACGGTCAGGGAGTGGCGTTGCAATCTCTTCTTCCTCCAAGAAGGCTCCTAACGGGTGGGAACAGCTCTACGACGGTGTCGGCCGTGAGGACACATTGTTTGCCCCCGACATGAATGCGGAACCAGTCTTTGTGCCTCATACGTCATTGGCTGAAGACAAGTCTCCCGTCCATTATCAGTATAAAGGCTGTTACATCATGACTGCCGTCAAGTCGGGACTGATGGTTATCGACCAGTACCGCGCCGATGTCCGCATCCGCTACGAGCAGTGTCTTGCACAGCTGCAGGCCCGTTCGTCAGAGACCCAGCAGGTGCTCTTCCCTGAGGTGGTACAGTTCAGGGCTTCCGAACAACCCTTGTTGGAGCGTATCCTGCCGCGATTGTCGGCCATTGGTTTCGAACTGACTGATTTAGGTCAGGGCAGCTATGCCGTAAATGGCATTCCTACCGGTCTCGATGGTCTCAACTATGTCCAGTTGATTCACGATATGGTAGATGACGCCGTCAATAGTGCCGGTGACACGATGGATGACCTCAACCGTACTCTGGCATTAAGTATGGCGCGCCATGTGGCTATTCCGCAGGGGCAAGTGCTCAGTAACGACGAGATGGAGAATCTTGTCAACGAGCTCTTTGCTTGTACGAATGTCAATTATACACCCGATGGAAAGGCCATTTTGGCCATTCTTCCCCAGCAGGACATCGAGAAGTTGCTCGGATAAAAAATTAAATATTAATTTATGAAGAAGGTTTTATTATTTTTACTGTTAATCGGTCTCTCGACTGGTGTGATGGCTCAGGCAGAGGTGTCTGGTGAGAAGCACAGCGTGGCTACCAATTCGTTCTGGGCCAACTGGTTTGTGCAGGCCAATGTGGTGGGTTCCTCCTTCTGGGGAAGTCAGGAACAACAGTCTGTCAAATTCAGCAAGATGACGAAAGACTATCGTACCAACCTCGGATTCTCCATTGCCTTGGGTAAATGGTTTACTCCCGGCCTTGGTCTTCGTACCAAGTTCAATGGTGTCTGGGGACGTAGCGTCATCTCTGAGGACAAGAGCTTCAATGCCAGCAAATATTGGACCTTGCAGGAACAAGCCTTGTTCAATCTCAGCAATATGCTGATGGGTTACAACGAACAGCGTGTATGGAATTTCATTCCCTATGCCGGTGGCGGTGTCGGTCGTAACATGTCATACGGCTGTTATGCCTTGGGTTTCTCGGTCGGTCTGCTCAACACGTTCCGCATCAGTCAGAAGGTCGCTTTCAACTTCGACATCAATTATGGTTCCTACGAGTCTTCGTTCGATGGTTTCAGTGCCGGCGGCGACTCCAAGCTCAGTCTGAAGGGTCGCGATCGCGCCATCAATGTGGAGCTGGGCTTGACCTATCGTTTGGGTAAGTCTACGTGGAAATCCACACCCGATATCGACGCTATGCAGGCATTGTCTCAGAGCGAGATAGATGCCCTCAACGCCCAGTTGGCCGACCTCATGGCAGAGAACGAACGCTTGGGTGAGGAACTCGCCAATGCCGAACAGCAGGCCGCTCCTGCTCCTCAGGAACCTGTCACCATTACCAAGGTTGTCGCCGCTCCTGTTTCTGTATTCTTCAACCTCAACAAGGCCGTCATATTCTCCCAGCGCGACTTGCAGAATGTCGCTGCTCTCGTGGCTGTTGCCAAGGAGCAGGGTGCCAAACTCGTGGTTACGGGTTATGCTGACAGTCAGACGGGCAGTGCCGAGCGCAACCGTCAGCTTTCCGAACAGCGTGCCGAGGCTGTCGTTGCAGAACTGTTGAAGATGGGCGTCTCTCGCGACCAGATAGAAACCGTTGCCGCTGGTGGTGTTGATACCCTCACACCGACGCCCTACAACCGTCGCGTAACAGTCGAAATCAAGTAATTTTCGCATAAAAGATAAAAAAGTGGTGCAAAAGTTTGGCAGTTTCAAAAAAACTCCGTACCTTTGCACCGCTTTTCAAAAGAAAGGGCGTTTAGCTCAGCTGGTTTAGAGCATCTGCCTTACAAGCAGAGGGTCGGCGGTTCGAATCCGTCAACGCCCACAAAATAATCCCGCAATGCACAGGCACTGCGGGATTTCTTTTTATCCTTGTTTTTGTTTAGAAGTCAAGTTGACAACCGACGCCGAGTACACGATTGGTTCGTGTGAAGGTGTCGCTGACGCCTGCCGTAGGATAGTCGTTGCGGTTGTAATTCTCGTAGTTCGTCTGGAAGTAAGCTGCCGAGATGGTGACGTTATCGCTGACTTTGTAGTTGAAACCGAGACCGATGCTATAGCTATTGACGACGAACGACATATCGTTCATGTATTCGTCGGAGATTCCGTAGCGTGTGAGCTGTCCACCGCACGACACGTTCAACTTGTCGTTCACATCCCATTCTACACCGGCGAGGAATTCGTTGGTGTTGTGTTTCAGCAGGTCCTGTGTGTTATTATACCATGAGGCATCCTTATCGAAATAGTGGTGCCATCCGAGGTTCAGACTGACAATGTCGATAGGTTTCCACTGTGCACCGATGGTGAGCAGTGCGGGAGCATCCTCGTTAACCCTCTCACCGTCGCGGTATTTGTTGACGGCAGCAATCTCGCTGGCCTCGTTGACGGTTGATTCGTTCTTCATGCGGATCTGTGTCTTGAATTCGTACTTGGCAGCGAAGTTGAAGTTGCTGACCTTATAGTCGACACCGATGACGGGTGCAAAGCCTACACCATCCTGATTACACAGCAGGTTAACACCCTGGGCATATTTCTGCAACTGCAGCAGACTGCCGTGTGTTGCCTCGAGCTGTTGCTGCTGTGCGAGGAGTTCGGCAGGAACGTCAATGCCAGCAGCCTGATACTGTGCGATGGCGGTATTGACCAGTGTGAGGTTGTTGTTGACGGTCGTCGAAGCGCCCTGCAGATAGTCGGCGAAATCGACGTAGCCTCCTTCGGTCTTTACCTGTATGTTGTTCAGCTTTGCCTTATACGTAGCGTCGCCATAGAGCATGCGCAGACCGCCATAAACCGACAGGTTAGGGTAGATCTTATACGCTGCACCGACCTGTACGCCGTAGTAGTACTGACGGCCCTTCATATAGCTATCCATGTCGTAACCCTGAGCACCCAGAGGTTGGAGCATGTGTGCAATAGAACCTACGACGCTCTCGAAGGATCCTAAACCGTCTGCAAATTCACACGAGCCACCGCCACCGGGTACGGAGAGATTGAACTGTATGCTCCAGTTACCTTTATTATATGCACCCTGCAGTGATGGAATGACCGGTGCGTCGGCCACACCCTCGAATTCCTTAACGCTCTGACCGCCATTCTTCTTGCCCAGTGCAAAGACGGGATTGGTAGAAGTGATTGTACGTGTTTGGTGAGCGTACTGCCAGTTGAGGGCTATGTGGAAACCTTCTGGCATAAATACCACGCCGGCAGGGTTTGAATAGACGCCGTCGAGTCCGATAGCTGCGTCACGCGCGGGGTTCTTTAAAAATAAAATACTTTGATTGGTGTTAGTGAGGATTCCGCCTGCAAAAGCGGTTAACGTTGTCATCGTGAAAACAATCAACGAAAATACAATCTTTTTCATTTCTTTTAAACTATTTTTCCTAAAAACAGCCGCAAAGGTAGTATTATTGCACAAAATGGGTATAAAAGTGCAATAATAATTAACACTTATTAACTAAAAAGCGCACACTTTCTGCACAAATGTGCCAAAATGTGCATAAAATTGTGTGCGATAACACCGAAAAATAAGCAATAACCAATAACCAATAACCGATAAACAATAACCAATTACTTCTTATTCTCCGTCGGGTAACTGACGCGGGTATGATAGATGGTCTTCAGTTTCTCGATGAGGACGGTCTTGGCATACTGGATGTCGCGGAAGGTAATAGGACACTCGCGGAAATATCCATCAGCCACCTGTGAGTCGACGATACGTTCCACCAGTTCGCGGATGGATTGTTCGGTATAATCGGATAACGACCGTGATGCCGCCTCAACGCTGTCGGCCATCATCAGACAAGCCTGTTCGCGGGTAAACGGATTCGGTCCGGGATACGTAAACAGCAGGTCATCCACCGGTTGATCCGGGTGTTCGTTCTTATAGCGGATGTAGAAGAACTTCGCCTTGCCCTGACCGTGGTGTGTGGCGATGAAGTCGCGGATGACTTTCGGCAGATCGTATTTGTCGGCCATCTTCAAACCCTCGGTGACATGGCTGATAATATACTGTGCCGACTCAATATCGGTGAGCATCTCGTGGGGGTCGATGCCCGACTGGTTTTCGGTGAAATAGATGGGGTTGGCTAGTTTACCGATGTCGTGATACAGGGCACCCGTACGAACCAGTTGTGAATCGGCATCAATCTTGTTTGCTATCTCGCCGGCAAGGTTTGCCACCTGTATGGAGTGATTGAACGTGCCGGGAGCGACCTCACTCATCCGTCGCAACAGGGTGCTGTTGGTATTCGAGAGTTCGATGAGCGTGATATCGCTGGTGAAACCGAATGCCTTCTCGATGAGGTAGAGTAACGGATAGGCGAAGAGAAGTAGTATGCCGTTGACGATGAGATAGTTATAGGAAGAGTAGTCTATCACGGTGAGTCCGGTAGTCTGTGTCCAGTCGAACGCGAGGTTTACAGCCATCGCCGCGAGGGTGATGATGAGGGCTGAACGGAATATTTGTGCGCGGTAGGAGAGTTCGCGCAGGGAATTGATGGCAACAAGTCCGGCCACGATTTCTACTACGACGAATTCGAACGGGTGTTGTAGCATGATGGAGCAGATGAGCACCATGATGACGTGTGTCATGAATGCCGTTCGGGAGTCCATAAACATTCGTATGAATATGGGCACCATGGCGTAGGGAAGTATATAGACGTGTATGAAAGTGTTACGTACGAAGAGCGCGGTGAGTAGTGCGAATATGACGATGAGTGCATATAGCATGGTCAGTGAGCGCGGCTTGTCAAAGTAGTCCTTGCGATAGAGCGTCAGGTAGAGTGTGAAGCATATCATGAGGATGGTGACATAGAGTATCTGTCCAAGCAGTGATATGCGGTTTTGTACTTCATTCTTATTGAGGCGGTCGTTTTCCTTGAGATAGGACTGGATGATGTGATAGGTTTGTTGGTTGATAATCTCTCCGCGGTCAACAATCTTCTCACCTTTCTGTACGAGTCCACTAGCGAGCGGTATACTGGCGATAAGTTCGTTACGGCTGGTCTCGCTGCGTGTACGGTCGAAGATAAGGTTCGGTTGGATATAGTTGTTCAGGTCGCATTTCTGCAACTGTTGCCGGTGAGCGTTCAGCTTCTCGTCTTGGAAGAGCTGTTCGTAGGCAGTCTTGGCGGAATAGATTTCCTGGATCGACACGCTGCTGGCCTGTTTGTGGTTGACAACGCGGATCATGCTAAAGGTATCTTTCTTGAGCTCTTCGTACTCCTTCGACTCCATGATGCCCTGCTGGTAAAGGCTATGCAGGCGGTTGGAGATGATTTCGATATAGTCCTGAGGCAGCTCGGCGATGCCCTCGGGATAGTCTGACACGAACTTGCGCACCATACGTGCCTCGATGGTGATATCAATATTATAATAGGGCTCATACTGCTTCAATATGCTGTCGCGCTCGTGTTTGATGGCCTCGTCGGATTTGTATACGGGGAAGTCGAAGGGCGCCGTGAGGTCTGCATATTTCCAAGGCTTGCCCTGTTCGACGAGATAGCTGTTGTTATTATCGTGTGGCATCGACCATACGACGATGGCTACGGTGATTATTACAAGTGCAGCTCGCAATAGCCAGTCGCGCCACATGAGGTTCTCTTTTATACTAAAATTGCTCATTTACGTACTAAATTTCTGCAAAGATACAAAAAACTCTTAACTTTCAACTCTAAACTTTAAATTTTTTATTACCTTTGCAAAAAATTTAGAAGAATAGCATGTCAGAAAGAAGAGTTAGGGTGCGTTTTGCACCCAGTCCTACGGGGGCTTTACACATCGGCGGCGTACGTACCGCACTATATAATTACCTGTTTGCGCGTCAGCATGGCGGCGACCTTGTGTTCCGCATCGAAGACACCGACTCCACGCGTTTCGTGCCTGGAGCAGAAGAGTACATCATCGAGTCGTTCAAGTGGCTGGGTATCCAGTTTGACGAAGGTGTGTCGTTTGGTGGCGACAAAGGTCCCTATCGTCAGAGTGAGCGTCGCGATATCTATAAGAAATATGTTCAGGAGCTGTTGGATGCCGACAAGGCATATATCGCTTTCGACACCCCACAGGAGTTGGAGGCCAAGCGTGCTGAGATTCAGAACTTCCAATACGACTGCCATACGCGCAGTCAGATGCGTAACTCGCTGACTCTCCCCAAGGAGGAAGTCGAGCGACTGATTGCTGATGGTAACCAGTACGTCGTCCGCTTTAAGGTCGAGGCCGGTCAGGAGATTCTCGTCAACGACCTCATCCGCGGCGAAGTACGTGTCAAGAGCGATATCTGCGACGACAAGGTGCTGTATAAGAGTGCCGACGAGCTGCCTACATATCACTTGGCAAATATCGTCGACGACCACCTGATGGAGATTTCCCATGTCATTCGCGGCGAGGAGTGGTTGCCCAGTGCTCCGCTGCACGTCATGCTCTACCGTGCCTTCGGTTGGGAAGATACCATGCCACAGTTTGCCCATCTGCCGTTGTTGCTGAAACCTGTCGGCAATGGCAAGCTCTCCAAGCGTGACGGCGACAAGCTGGGATTCCCCGTATTCCCCTTGGAATGGCACGACCCCAAGACGGGCGAAGTCAGCTCAGGCTATCGCGAGCAAGGCTACCTGCCCGAAGCCGTCATAAACTTCCTTGCGCTGCTGGGCTGGAGTCCCGGCAACGACCAGGAAATGATGACATTGGACGAGATGGTCAAGCTGTTCGACATCTCCAAATGTTCGAAGAATGGTGCCAAGTTTGACTTCATGAAGGCCGAATGGTTCAACCGCCAGTACCTCCTGCAGCGTCCGGACTCCGACTGGTGTCCCGCCTTCGACAAGGTTCTGAAGGAGAATGGCATCACGGCCACTGCCGAACAGGAAGCTGATGTGGTGCGCATGATGAAAACGAAGGTCATTGAGGTGACAGATAAACAGGGCAACACCAGGAAGCGTAATGTTTCCTTCCCCAGTGACCTCTGGCCGCTTACCAAGTTCTTCTTCGTTGCTCCTACCGACTTTGACCGGGAGGGCGACAAGTTTATCCGCAAGAACTGGAACGAGCAGACGGCAGATCAGATGCGTCAGATGCAAGCCGTGCTGGAAACCATCAACGACTGGAGCGTGGAAGGTCAGAAAGCCGTTGTCGACCCATGGGTGGAGCAAACGGGCTTCAAGCCTTGGAACGCATGGCGCATCGCCCTTGTCGGCACAGGTCAGGGCCCCGATATGTACGAACTCTCTGCCTTCCTCGGCAAGGAAGAGACGCTGCGCCGTATGCAGCGCGCCATCGAAGTTCTTGGTTAGAAATGTCGGAATGACGGAATAACGCAATAACGTAATAACGAAATAACGAAATAAATTGTATAATTTAATCATTTATATCTACCAGCTGGGCGTCATCATTACGAGCCTGTTTAATGAAAAGGTGCGCAAAATGTGGCGTGGCGAACGTGACGCCATCCGCATCCTGAAGGAGAAGGTCGATCCCAACGCCCAGTACGTGTGGTTCCATGCTGCCTCGCTGGGAGAGTTCGAACAGGGCCGTCCGCTGATCGAACAGTTGCGACAGGATCATCCCGAGTACAAAATCCTGCTGACGTTCTTCTCGCCCTCGGGCTATGAGGTGCGCAAGAACTATGCCGGAGCCGACATCATCTGCTACCTACCGCTGGATACCATCACCAATGCACGTCGCTTCCTGCGCAATATCCGTCCTGTGATGGCGTTCTTCATCAAGTACGAGTTCTGGTATAACTACCTGCATATCCTGAAACACCGTGGCGTACCCGTCTATAGCGTCAGCAGCATCTTCCGTCCCGGACAGATCTTCTTCCGCTGGTACGGTCGTCAGTATAGTCACGTACTGAAGTGTTTCACCCATTTCTTCGTGCAGAACGAGATTAGCAAGGAATTGCTGGGAACCATCGGCATCACGAACGTCTCTATCGTCGGCGATACCCGTTTCGACCGCGTCCTTCAAATCAAGGCTGCCGCCAAACAGCTGCCCATCGTCGAGGCGTTCCTTTCACAACCGAAGTCCGGTGCGGCGGAGTCTGGCTCTGCCGAAGCCACGAAGGTCTTCGTCGCCGGCTCTTCATGGCAGCCTGACGAGGATATCTTCATCCCCTTCTTCAACGAACACCGCGACTGGAAACTCATCATCGCCCCGCACGTCATTGGCGAGGAGCACCTCAAGCAGATTGAGTCCAAGCTCGCCGGCCGCAAAGTCGCAAGGTACTCCTCCCTAGAACATCTTGATCATCTAGATTCTCTAGAAAATCTAGAAGTCCTCATCATCGACTGCTTTGGACTCCTTAGCAGCATCTATCATTATGCCGACGTCACCTATGTCGGTGGCGGTTTCGGCGTGGGCATCCACAACACCCTCGAGGCTGCCGTTTGGGACGTCCCGGTTATTTTTGGTCCCAACAACGAACGTTTCCAGGAGGCGCAGGGACTGAAAGCCTGCGGTGGAGGATACGAAATCACCGGTGCCGACGATTTCCGTCGTATCATGCAGCGTTTCATTGACACCCCGCAGACAATCACGGAGTCCGGCTGTCAGTCCGGTGCCTTCGTCCAACAGATGACCGGCGCTACGAAGAAGGTCCTCAGCGCAGTTGATTTATAAAAAAAGAACAATGGCTTTAATCAAGAGTTACCGTGGTCTGACACCCAAGTGGGGCAAGGACTGTTATTTCAGCGAGAATGCAACCATCGTCGGCGATGTCACGATGGGTGACGAGTGCAGCATCTGGTTCAATGCCGTCGTACGCGGCGACGTGGCACCCATTACCATCGGCAATGGCACCAACGTGCAGGACGGTTCCTGCGTCCATGTCACTCACGACACCGGTCCTACGCATATCGGCAACATGGTGACCATCGGACATAACGTCACCGTCCACGCCTGTACCATCCACGACGGTGCGCTTATCGGCATGGGCGCGACGCTGCTCGACGGCTGTGAGGTGGGCGAGGGCTCTATCGTCGCTGCCGGAGCTCTGGTATTACAGAACACAAAGATTGGTCCTCACGAGATTTGGGGCGGCGTGCCGGCGAAATATATCAAACCCACTCGTCCCGGACAAACCGACAATTCTAAGCACTACGTGGAATACGCGAAGATCTATATGGACGAGAATCCCGACTGCCGCTACTAAACCGCCACGTGCTATGAACAAACTACTAACCCTCTGCTTCCTGCTATTCACCTCCCTGACGCTATGTGCACAGCCCGAGGACTACGAATGGACCACTCCCAGCAAGAACTCTTCTGAGTCGATGCCCTGCGGTGGTGGCGATATCGGCATGAACGTCTGGGTGGAACAGGGCGACATCCTTTTCTACCTCTCGCGCAGTGGTTCGTTCGACGAGAATAACACGCTGTTGAAGGCCGGCCGTTTCCGTGTCAGTCTCTCTCCGGGACTGGATATGACGCATTTCCGTCAGATCCTCCATCTTGCTGACGGCTATGTCGAGATTACCGACGGTCAGCTCTCCGTCCAACTATGGGCCGACGTCTGGAAACCCGTCGTTCATGTCGACGTGTCGAGTCCGAAAGTGAAGCAGAATATGGCGGTGACCTACGAAAACTGGCGTATGCAGGACCGCGAGATGACGAAGCGCGAATGTTTCCAGTCGAGTTATAAGTTTTCGGCACCGAAGGGTCTGAAGACACTTGCCGACAAGGTCATAACGACGAATAAAGGTGTCACTTTCCTGCATAAGAACGGTGAAGAGACCATTTTCGATGCGACGGTCACCCAGCAGGGCATGGATGCCGTGAAGGACCGTCTGTATAATCCGCTGAAAAACCTTATCAGCGGTGGTAAGATGCAGGTGCGTGACATGGTGCTGATGGACTCCATCCGCGGTCGCTATGCCAGCACCGACTACAGCGGTTGGATGTATGTGACGAAATTCCCCAAGCGTACGCTGCACCTGCAAATCATTATGGCGAACGTGCAAGGTACCGAGCAGGACTTCTACGACGCCATCGCTGCCACCGAAAAGCTCATTAGTCGTAACGCCGACCGTCAAGCCTCCCGCCAGTGGTGGAACGAATTCTGGCAGCGTAGCTATATTGAAGTCATAGTTCCCGACGGTTCTCCGTCGGGTCCTGCCACCCCTGCTACTCCTGCCGCCCTCATCCGCAATTACAACCTCTTCCGCTATATGCTGGGCTGCAACGCCCTTAGCCAGTGGCCCACAAAATTCAATGGCGGCCTCTTTACCTTCGACCCTGAATACGTCAACGAGGCCGACGAATACCGCCTCTCGCCCGATTTCCGCAACTGGGGTGGGGGAGTCCATACAGCTCAGAACCAGCGCCTCGTCTATTGGCCTATGCTAAAAAACGGTGACTACGATGCGTTGAAAGCCCAGATAGACTTTTACCTGCGCATCTATAAGAATGCCGAGGAACGTTCGCGACTCTATTGGGGTCATGAGGGTGCCTGTCTGACGGAACAAATCGAGAACTACGGTCTGCCGTGCTATCCCGAATATGGCACGAAGCGTCCTGCCGGTTTCGACCCGGGATTGGAGCGTAACGCATGGCTGGAATACGAATGGGACACCGCCCTGGAATTCTGCATGATGGCCCTCGAATCCGAACGTTACCAAACCACCTCTAAACTCTTATCTCTAACCCCTAACCTCTCCGATTTCGTCCGCTCCTGCCTGCACTTCTTCGACGAACACTACCAGTACCTCGCCAACCAGCGCGGTGCCAAGCGCCTCGACGCCAACGGCAAGCTCGTGCTCTATCCCGGTTCCGGCGGCGAGACGTATAAGATGGCATACAACTCCACCTCTACCATTGCTGCCCTGCATACTGTCGCGACCGCTGTCGGCGATACGGCACTGTTGAGTCGCCTTCCTGACATTACGATACGCAATGGTATGATTGCGCCGGCACTGCACTACGAACGCGTGCAGAATACCGAATCCACGCAGCTCTATCCTGTCTTCCCCTGGCGCATGTACGGCGTCGGACGCCCCGACCTCGACATCGCCCGCAATACCTACCTCAACGACTCCCTCGCACTCCAGTTCCGCTCGCATGTCGGGTGGAAACAGGACGCCATTTGGGCCGCCTGTCTCGGACTGACCGACGAGGCCCAGCGCCTGGTGACGCTCAAGATGCAGGACGGCCCTTTCCGTTTCCCAGCCTTCTGGGGACCGGGCTTCGACTGGGCACCCGACCATAACTGGGGCGGGTCAGGCATGATTGCCATGCAGGAAATGCTCCTGCAGGAAGTCGGCGACACGCTCTACCTCTTCCCCGCCTGGCCCCGCGATTGGGACGTGCGCTTCCGACTCCATGCCTCCCGAGGCACGGTTGTCGAAGCAGAAATGCGTAAGGGAAAAGTCATCAATGTCAAGGTGACACCTAAACGACGTAAAACCATCTATTAATTAATACATAAACATTATGAAAAAGATTGTTGTATGTTTCGTGGCCCTGATGGCCTTCATTGCCTGCTCCGAGCAGAAACCCTTCACCTATCGTGGTCTCTCGTTCTCCATGCCCGCCAGTAAGTTGGTCGACTCGCTCCTGGCACGTGGATTCCTCGTCGATTCTGCCACGTCCGACAGTGGCAGCCAGTATCAGCTCTACAAGACCGGCGAACCCTACCGCGTACTCGTGGCTTACGAGAACGACCAGATACGCGCCATCCAGGAGAACTACCACCTCTCCACTAACGACAGCACACGCCGACTGTGGCAGCAGCTGCGCGACGGACTGGAGAAGGAACTCGACGCATGGCCTAACTGCCCCATCCTCAAGGACGACCACAAGAAGGCTGACTTCGAGACCGACGGCGGCTTCGTATCGGTCATTCTCGAGAATACCTACAAACCGACACTGATGGTGCTCTATCAGGTCAAAAAGGAGAAGAAGCAGTAGGATAATCTGTTAAATAATCATAAAACTTACGCGCGGGGCTCACTTCCTCGCGCGTATTTTAATAAAAAAGCGTACCTTTGCAGTCCGATTTAGGGGAAAACACTTAGAATCCCCGTGGACTAGAGTGTGAATAGCAACGTCTTTGGCCGGACGTCGTGGTTCGGGAATCGCTGGTTCAACCATCCGCAATACGCCTGTTTACAGGCCCAGCGGAGCGCACGTTAGACTAACAACCGGGAGTTAGACCTCGGGTGTTTATTTATGTGCGTACATTATTTATATTAATAAGAACTGTTTTTTAGTAGTAAAAATTTTAAAGAAATGAACACGTTAAGTTACAAGACCGTTTCCGTATCTAAGGAAGCTGCTCGTGAGCAGAAGGAATGGGTGGTCATCGACGCTACCGACCAGGTAGTAGGCCGTCTGGCTTCAAAGGTCGCTAAGATCATCCGCGGAAAGTACAAGCCCACATTCACTCCTAACCAGGACTGTGGTGACAATGTCATTATCATCAATGCCCAGAACATTATCTTTACTGGCAAAAAGGAAACCGACAAGGTTTACACCCGCTACACCGGCTATCCCGGAGGTCAGCGCTTCAACACCCCCGCACAGCTCCGCAAGAAGCCGTTCGGCACTGAGCGCATCCTGAAGCACGCTGTCAAGGGTATGCTCCCCAAAGGCCCCCTCGGTCGCGCACTGCTCAACAACCTGTATGTCTACGAAGGCACAGAGCATCCTCATACCGCTCAGAAGCCCAAGGCTATCGACATCAACCAGTATAAGTAAGTTTATAGTTTAAAGATTAAAGATAATAGTTAAGATGGAATACATCAACGCAATAGGTCGTCGCAAGAGCTCAGTAGCTCGCGTTTATCTGTCAGAGGGTAATGGCAAGATCACGATCAACAAGAAAGATTTGGAAGTTTACTTCCCCTCTGCTATCCTGCAGTATGTGGTTAAGCAGCCGCTCAACCTCCTGGAGGTAGCTGAGAAATATGATATCAAGGTAAACCTCGACGGTGGTGGTTTCACAGGTCAGAGCCAGGCTCTGCGCCTCGCCATTGCACGTGCACTCGTGAAAATCAACGAAGAGGACAAGAAAAAGCTCAAGGATGCCGGTTTCCTGACACGCGATGCTCGTGAGGTTGAGCGTAAGAAGCCAGGTCAGCCCAAGGCTCGTCGTCGCTTCCAGTTCAGTAAGCGTTAAAATAATCCTACTGGACTACGTTTAGTATCTAAACTGGTGGGATTCGTTCAACGTTCAACGTTCAATGTTCAATGTTCAACGTTCAATGACTACCCAACGGTTGATTCTGGACAAAAAGAATTAAAAAGAAAGTAAACAATTTTAAAAAGACAAAGAAACAATGGCAAGAACAAATTTTGACCAGTTGCTCCAGGCAGGCTGCCACTTCGGCCACCTGAAGCGTAAGTGGAACCCCGCAATGGCTCCCTACATCTATACAGAGCGTAACGGTATCCACATCATCGACCTCCACAAGACAGTCGTTAAAATCGACGAGGCTGCAGACGCACTCAAGCAGATTGCCAAGAGTGGCAAAAAGATCCTGTTCGTCGCTACTAAGAAACAGACTAAGGAAATCATCGCAGAGAAAGCTCAGAGCGTTGGTATGCCTTACGTAATCGAGCGCTGGCCCGGTGGAATGTTGACTAACTTCCCCACCATCCGCAAGGCCGTCAAGAAAATGGCGAACATCGACAAGCTCATGACCGATGGTACTTTCAACAACCTCTCAAAGCGTGAGCTCCTGCAGGTGACACGTCAGCGTGCTAAGCTCGAGAAGAACCTCGGTTCTATCGCCGACCTCACACGTCTGCCTTCTGCACTCTTCGTCGTTGACGTACTCAAGGAGCAGATTGCCGTCCGCGAGGCCAACCGTCTCGGTATCCCCGTATTCGGTATCGTCGACTCTAACTCTGACCCCAAGAACATCGACTTCATCATCCCCGCTAACGACGACGCCAAGGATTCAGTAGAGGTTATCCTCTCTGCCTGCTGCGCTGCCATTAACGAGGGCATCGAGGAGCGTAAGGTTGAGAAGGCTGACGAGAAGGCTGCCGACGAGCAGGAAGAGGCCGCTGAGGAGGCTAAGCCCAAGCGCCAGGCCCGCAAGCCCCGCAAGGCTGCTGCTGCCGACGAGGCTCCCGCTGAGGAAGCTGCCGCTCCCGCCGCAGAAGAGGCTGCTGAGTAATTTATAAAGGTAAAAAAGTAAAAAGTTAAAAAATCAACGTTCAACGTTCAACGTTTAAAGTAAATTATGGCAATTTCAATTGACGATATCAAGAAGCTTCGCGCTATGACCGGCGCTGGTCTCGCCGACGTTAAGAAGGCACTGACCGAGGCCGAGGGCGACTTCGACAAGGCCAAGGAGCTCCTCCGCGAGCGTGGCCTCGCTATCGCTGCCAAGCGTAGCGACCGTGAGACATCTAATGGTTGTGTACTCGTAAAGAAGGTGGATGGCTTCGCTGCCATGCTCGCACTCAAGTGTGAGACCGACTTCGTGGCTAATGGTGCCGACTTCATCGCACTCACACAGGCCATCCTCGACGCAGCAATCGCTGCAAAGGCTGCCGACATCGAGGCTGTCAAGAACCTCACCATCAACGGTCAGACCGCTCAGGAGGCTGTCACACAGCGTTCTGGTATCACCGGTGAGAAGATGGAGCTCGACGGCTACCTCACGCTCGAGGGCGACAACGTAGAGGTTTACGACCACATGGGCAAGCACACCCTCTGCACCATGGTCCAGACCAACAAGCCCGCTGCAGAGCAGGGTCACCTCGTGGCCATGCAGGTTGCTGCTATGAAGCCCGTAGCGCTCGACGCACAGAGCGTCGACCAGAAGATCCTCGACGAGGAGTACAAGACTTCTTTCGAGAAGACCAAGCTCGAGCAGGTTGAGAAGTTCGTTGAGATGAAACTTAAGAAGGCTGGCATCAACCCCAACCTCGTTGACTCTGAGGACCACATCGAGTCGAACACCGCCAAGGGCTGGCTCACCAAGGAGCAGGCCGACGAGGCTCGCAAGGTCATCGCCGATGCAAAGGTCGAGGGCGAGGCAAACCTCAAGATGCCTATGATCGAGAACATCGCCAAGGGTCGCGTACAGAAGTTCCTCAAGGAAAGCTGCCTCGTCGACCAGGAGTTCCAGTTCGGCGACGGCGACAAGGCTACTGTTGCTCAGTGGCTCGCCAAGCAGGACAAGGACCTGAAGATCGTCGCTTTCAAGCGCTTCACGCTCGTTGCCGACTAATCCGCAACACATTTACTTCCTCTATAATCAAAAAGTCCGCAGCGCCTTCCAGCCTGCGGACTTTTTTTTATCCTCGGTATTGCGACGGTGTGCATCCGAAGACGCGCTTGAATGTATGGGCGAAAGAACTGGCTTCGTCGAAACCACACTTGAAGGCAACATCGACAATCGGCATGTCCGGTCGTTGCTTCAACAGTTTACCAGCCTTCTCCATCTGAATGGCAGAGATGAAGGCCTTGGGCGTCTCGCCGGCAGCACTCATCAGGCGGCGACGGAAGGTCTGGACACTCATATTGAGTTTCGAGGCAATGGTCTCGACACCCAGCTCGCGGGTTGAGAAGCCTTCGTTGACAATTTCAATGACGTGCATCAGGAACAGGCGGTCTTCGTTCGATTGCTCGGCCTGCGGTTCCTCTGCCGCTTCTTCCGTCGGTTCTGACGGACGTTGGGCTTCCTGTAGGCGACTGATTTCCTCCATCAGTTCGGCGACGTGCTGCTGTTCTTTCAAGTGTGCACGGCGTACAAACCACCAACCGACGAACGAGACAATCAATATGGCCACAATGGCTATGATGATTGTGCGCTGGTGGGCGCTGCGCACCTCGGCATTCTCCTGCTGAAGCTGGTCATTGCCGAACTCAGCATTATACCGTGCCAGTGCGTCGGCCGTGGCGTGGGTGTAGAGCGAGTCCTTCAGGAGGTCGAACACGTCGAGTTCCTGTTTGGCCGAGTCGGGGTTCAGTTCCCAATAGCTCTCGTAGAGTCCGCGGTGGGAATGAATCTCGTTGTAGAGGTCACCCATCTTTGAAAACAGGCTGGCAGCCTCTTTATAATAAGGTATAGCGTCCTGCTGGCGTTTCTGGCAGAGCAGCGACATGCCCAGACGGTTCAGGGCGATGGCATATGCGTGGAAGTCGCCCGAGGCTTTCAGGTCGGGCAGTATCTGTCGGTAGATATCCTCAGCCTCTTTGTAACGGTGCAGGCCCAGTAATGCCGACCCCTTCTGCGACAGTCGGATGGCCAGTTTTGGCTGTCGGCCCAACTGTTGCTCGATGGCTACCGCCTCTTCGGCATACGGCAATGCCTTGGCGTCGTCGCCCAGGGTGTGGTAAATCTCCGAGGCCATGCCCAGGATGACTGCCTTGCGCGCCGGATTATCCACTTGGTTGATGTGCTCGATGGCCTGCAGGATAATCGGTTCGGCTTCCTTGGCCTGATAGCCAGCCATATAGATTCCCGCCAGCGTGTTCATGCTCGACGCGATTCGGTCGTGGTCGCCACTTTGTTCGTCAATCTCGACACACTGCCGGGCATAGTTGGCTGCCTGCTTGAAATCTCCCAAACGTACATAAATGCAGCCCAGAAGGTTGAGACAATCAGCCTTCTCGGGATTTGCGGGATGGTATTTCGGCAGTGCTTCGAGGGCATAACGCTCGGCATCCTTATACTGTTCTTGGTCGTACATCCACTCAGCAGCCCAATAGCACACCTGCTGTCGCATGGAGTCGACAGGCACTGAGGATGCGAACACGATTGAGGCGTCGATGAATTTTTCCTTCATCAGGGCGTCGAAGAAGGCATTAGCCGTAGCGGCATCAGCCTGCTGGTCGAAACGCGCTAATGTCTGCTCCACATTCCGTGTCCGAGCCAAAAGACTGAACACAGCAAAAAAACACAGAAAAAACAACTTTCTCATAAGGTTTACCTTTATTTCGACGACAAAATTATAAATAAAATTCCACATTTCGTGCATTTTGGAAGAAAAAAACAATTTTTTGGCAGTTTTTATCAATCATCCAAAGCCGTTTTTACCGTAATTTTGCAACCGGAATTACGAATCATTATCATCTTTTTAAATTATTAAAGTCAAAACAGTTATGAAAACGAATCATTCAATCGTAAAGGCATTGGTGATGCTGACCATTGTATTTGGAGTACAGACAACGGCTAACGCACAGTTTGGAGGCTTGCTGAAGAAAGCCAAGCAAGCTGTCAAGGCCAAGAATGACACCAAGGAGTCTGAAGTGAAGGGCAAAATCCTGGACAGGAAAAGTCAAGGTGTTCCTGAGTCGGGCGAAGTGACCATTAAGGAACGCAAGTCGGGCAAGGTCATCGGCGTGTATGATCGCGCAACACGGACGCTGACGCACAATGGCAAGACGTATGTCTTCGGCAAGGACGGAGCGGTAACCGACGGCAATGGCACTCAGGTGGGAAGTATTATCGGCGAGGAGCTGACGACTCCCCATGGCGACAAGTTGAGATGTGACGACATTGGTATCGTGTTCGTCGGCAAGGAAAATGTCGGTAGTATTCAAAACAACAAAATGGCTGTCATGCAAGGCAATATCTACGCCGATGCATCAGACAAGATGGAGCGCGAAGTGCTGGCCTATCTGGTATTCGGCGTGATGAACACCAACGAGCGGCTGCTGAAAGGCAAAGAGGCATACGAGGATGCCACCATGACGGAAAAGGAGACCGACGAGGAGTTCTATGCCCGCAGCAACAAAGAACTGCAGAAACGTTTCGCGTCGAGTGGCACTGGCGGCCGCGCGGTCGACATGCAGCTTCGTAAAGGCGGCAGCATCGTAGGAAGTATCCTGGCCGACGGCACCGTATACGTGGGGGGACACATCGCTGGTAAGATAGATGCTGATGGCAACATCTATGTCGGCGGACACATTGAGGGTGGCATACGCAACGACGAAGTGCTGAAGAATGGCCATGTGGTGGGAACCATCGACAGCGACGGCACCGTACGCCTGAACGGCTCCATTGTGGGTGGCATCGACAGCCGTACTGGCGACGTTCGCCAGGGCGGATCCATCATTGGTCGCGTCGAGCCTCTGGGTGATATGAAGAAAGCCGCTGTGTTCTACTTCTTCGGCTTCTATTAATATGATGAAATTTCTTTATTATTAACCATATTAACAATTACAACAATGAAAAAAGTATTATTCAGTATCGCTATCGTAGCAGCAGGACTGCTCGTGGCATCATGTGGAAACAAGAGTGCAGCAACCGCTGCAGAGTCCGAACAGGCAGAGCAGGTGGCAGAGCAGACGACCGCTGTCGAGCCCGAAGAACCAGCATCGTTGGCAGACATCGTGGCCAAAGCCAAAACCGAGGGTGCACAGTGGAGCAACGACGAGTGGAAGGTGCAGTTCAAGAAGGCCCTCGAGGCTTACAAACCCTTCGCCGTGGCTATGAACGAGGCTCAGCCCGCACAGTTTGAAGATATTATGAAGAAGTATGCCGACTTCCCCTCGCTCATCAAGGAGTTTGCCAGTCTTGCCAAACAGTCGGCAGGTGGCAAGGACATCACCGACGAGTGGATTCAGTCCACGATGCAAGAGCTGGGTGTACCACATCTTTAAAAACTGCAGACGGAAAATCATCAGTTGCGATGGAACCATTGACTGACAAACAAAAGGCAGCACACCGGCTCATCAGTGAGCACATGCAGTTCCTGGCTGACCAAGAACAGTTTGTGCAGGGTGTTGTCGACCGACGTTTTCAGGAAATGACGCCAGCATTCGAGGAAATGATCGACCGCAGAATCAAGGCGTATCTGTCGCAACTTAATATGACTTGTGTTAATAAACCATAGTTTAATCATTTAAAGAAAACAACTAAAAAAATGAGAACAAAAGAACGTTGGAAAATTTGGGGCTTGGCAGCACTAATGGTAGCAGGCCTTGGCACCTCGACTGACGCGATGGCAGCCAAACAAGTGATGTGCGTGAAGACTAATACTGGTCAGTACATTGAAGTGGCACGCGTAAGCATGATGGTAGTAGCCGACGGTGCCAGCACTTTCGAAATTGTCGTGAAGGACGGCGAAGGCGCTACGGGCGTGGAGAGCATCTCGTTTGAGAAGCACGAGTCCGACATTGACTTGTCAAAGTATGGCGGCAACAGCGGAGGGGGCGACAACATCGACATGTCGAAGCCCGTATTCCTTCTTACCAGCACTGGCAAGTACTACTACATGAAGGACCTGCCAATGATGACGGCCAAAGACGGCAGCGACCGCTTCGACGTCACCGTGGGTGCAACGACGGAAAGCGACGTACAGTATGTTTATTTCTATCGCGGTCCCGTTGAGAACATTGACGTCGTGTCAGGCATCGACAGTCCGAAGACCACTCCTGCTACCGAGCGGCTGACACTTCGCACACCCGTCAGTTCCGAATTGCAGATTTCGGGGTGCGGCACCGCCTCTTGTGCCGTCGTCTACTCGGCTAACGGTCAGCAAATGGCAGAATCGGCCGTCGTCAATGGCGCCACCACCATCTATGTCGGACACCTCACCCATGGCATCTACATCGTAAAGGTTGGCAATAAATCACTCAAATTCATCAAAAAATAATCATCAAAACAATAAATCCATTAAATTCAGAAACAATTATGAAAAAGATATTTACAACTATCGTTATGGCCATTGTTGCCCTGACCGCCTCTGCGCAAAACAATCAGCAGTATTTCCGCGTAGAGTTCACTGTACCCATTACTGGTGATAATATTCCCATCGGACAGTCCAACAATAGCGTAGCAGCCACAATGAAGGATGAATACACCTTCTGCAATCCGTTGCATGAGTATCTTGATTTCCAGGCTCAGAACCCCATGAAATTCCGCTCTACCACGACAAACATCACCGAGAACTCAGCCTTCTACCTTGAGAACGGTCGTACAGGTCAGACTCCGGGTGTCGTCCTGAAATACCCTTACCAAGTGGATAAAATCAAAAAGATTAGCGCCTATTCCATCCCCGTTGAGCGTATCACCTGTGACTCCACCACCACCTACGAATACACATTCCACGGCAGGGACGTGAAGACCCCTGGCGACGGAACCATTGTTTTCCGCGTGGCCGAGTTCACCTTCAACCGCCTGCCCCGCAACGTCGCTGAGTTGAAGACACTCATCGAGGACGCCAACGGCAACCGCGTTGAGGGCATGAAGAACCCACTCTTCGTTGCCGCCTGTCTGATTGCCGTCTGGCCCCGCATCCTTGACTGCAGTCAGGACTGCCGCGACATGATTGACTATCTCTACGGCAAGCACTACTCACAACTGAACACCACGGGTGTCTCCAATCAGGTATTCCAGGATGTCTGCACCTCCGGTCTAGTAGGCAAGGACGGTGCCGGCCAGTGGCAGTTCAACTCTCTCTTCGGCTATTTCGACGGCGCAACCCCCAGCAATCAATACAAGCCTAATGGCAAGGGTTACGACCAGGGACCGTATAAAGTTCGCGTTGGGTGGCATCCTAGTTCTCCGCTCACTCCCGTTGGACAGTGGGGCAACAAACAGATGGCCAAGATTTGTCTCTTCCCCAATCCCAGTGCTACCGACCTTGCCGACATGGGCTTCGAGAATCCTGACCTGCGCTTCGTTGAGTTGCGCGAGACCAGCAAAAACGGTTGGTTCGTCAGCGACAAAGAGAAGGCTGTCACCATGAGCATGAAGGATCAGTTCGACACTGATTTCTAATCTGTCGTCATCCTCATAATCCTCATAGATAAAAAAAATCCGCAGCGCCTTCCAGCCTGCGGATTTTTTTCTCTGTGTGCTCTTAGTTAGAGGTGTCTGTTGCGCAGTGTCACGCCTAAGATACGCATGTAGTCGCGGAACTGCTCCTCAGTCAATATGCGGTGCATCTCTCGTGCGTCTTTCCTCACCGCCTGATGAATCATGTGTCGCTGTCTCATACCCTGAACCTCCGATGCCGTCTGCATGTCGTCCGTGAATGTCTCGTGGATCGCCTCCACCTTGTCCATCTGCTCGTCGTTCAGTCCCAGCACCTCAGAGAGGCGGTAGATGTCACAGTTCATGTCGAATCTTTTGTCCGAATTTTTACTCTGTGTCTCAGCGAAACTTGTTGTCAGTGCCATTGCGGCAACTACTGTTAAAATAATCTTTTTCATAATTTTCTTTTTTTTGTTAGTTATCCTGTTTGTTATCCTTTTGTAATCTTTTTTAGCTCACCAGTTTTTCATCCTGGTTTCTGCTTCTTTGACGCACCACAAAAAAGAAGGTTTAACGAAAAACCCATTTTTTTTCGCTAAACCTCCCTTTATACTACGTATAACTTTTTTTCGTTCGGCCACAAAAACCCCGCCTTCGGGGCGGGGCTTCATCCTTCTTACATCTTTTTACCTGTTAAGCAATCTCAATTTGGCGCGACAGCTTCACTTTCTCTTCCACCACCTTCGGCAGTTCCACGGTCAGCACGCCGTCCTCCACCTTCGCCGATATCGCATCTTTCTTCACGTCGTCCGGCAGTATCAGCGTCTGCTCGTATTTCGAGTAGCTGAATTCGCGGCGCAGATAGCGCACGTTCTTGTTTTCCTCCTCTTTATGCTCCTCCTTGTGTTCCATCTTCACCACCAGGTTACCCTCGTCGTTGATGTGCACGTTAAAGTCCTGCTTGTTCATGCCCGGAGCGGCCAGCTCCACCGTATAGGCCTTGTCCGACTCCTTCACGTTGATGGCGGGTGCAGTGCAGTTTGCCTTTGGCATCATGTCGTTGTAAAACAAGTCGTTAAACACTGCAGGAATCCAGTTGTTACTTCTCATTGTTGGCATCATAGTTGTTACCTCCTAAATTCTGTTTTTTTTATTTGTTATACATGTTGTTTTATTTGTTCTCTCGTTGTCGGCCTTCCAGATCATCCTCACCTTCCGGCCTCCACACTCACATGATGCAACTTCAATGCCAACCCATCAAACACCGACAAAATGGCATAACGGTCTGTCGTTTTGTCGTTTATTCGTAACTTTCTCCTTGGAGAAAATAGGCTGCATCTCGGAAATAAAAGAAAAAAAACGTTTATTTTCTTTGTATTTCACTCGATTTGCACTATCTTTGCACAAACTAAAACGAAAAAGATGTTAGTAAAAACCTATTGTGCTGCGGTGAACGGACTGGAGGTGACGACGGTTACCTGCGAGGTGAGCATGTCGCGCGGTGTGCAGTTTCATCTGACGGGATTGGCCGATACGGCTGTCAAGGAAAGCCACGACCGCATTAAGGCTGCTTTGGTGAACAACGGTTTCAAGATGCCAGTGATGGACATTACCGTTAACCTGTCGCCAGCAGATATCAAGAAGGAAGGTTCGAGTTACGACCTGCCGCTGGCTATTGCCATCTTGGCTGCCAACGACAAGGTGAACTGTGACCGGTTGGACAAATATATGCTTGTCGGCGAGTTAGGACTCGACGGACGTTTGCAACCTGTTCGCGGTGCGTTGCCCATCGCCATTAGGGCCAGGGCAGAAAAGTTCAAGGGGCTCATTGTACCCCAGCAGAACATCCGCGAAGCGGCTGTCGTGAACCAGTTGGAGGTCTATGGCATGGAGACGCTGTCGGACGTCATCCGTTTTATGAATGGTGCCGACAGTTACCAGCCGACCATCATCGATACGCGTAAGGAGTTTTACGAGCATCAGAACCATTTCGACATCGACTTCAGCGACGTGAAAGGTCAGGAGAGCGTGAAGCGCGCCTTGGAGGTAGCGGCCGCAGGTGGTCACAACCTCATTATGATAGGCCCGCCGGGATCGGGAAAGTCGATGCTTGCCAAGCGTCTGCCGAGTATCCTGCCTCCTTTGTCGTTGGCTGAGAGTCTGGAAACCACACAGATTCATTCGGTGGCAGGTAAACTGAACCGTGACACCAGCCTCATCAGTCAGCGGCCCTTCCGAGCACCCCACCATACGATATCCCAAGTCGCCCTTGTCGGCGGCGGTAATAATCCGCAGCCTGGGGAAATCTCATTGGCGCACAATGGTGTGCTCTTCCTCGACGAAATGCCTGAGTTGTCGCGTTCTGTATTGGAGGTATTGCGCCAGCCGTTAGAAGACCGTAAAATCAGTATTGCACGTGCCAAGTACAGTGTAGAATACCCATGCTCGTTTATGCTGATAGCCTCGATGAATCCTTGTCCTTGTGGATATTATGGTGATCCGACGCACCACTGTGCCTGTACTCCGGGACAGATTCAGCGTTACATGAACAAGATTAGCGGTCCGCTACTGGACCGTATCGATATCCATTGTGAGATACAGGCTGTGCCGTTTGCACAGTTGAGTCAGATGCAGCCAGGAGAGCCTTCTGCCGCTATTCGCGAACGTGTCATTGCTGCCCGCAACATCCAGACAGAACGCTTCAGCTCCCTCCCTAAGCAGGGAGGGCAGGGGAGGGTCCATTGTAATGCGATGATGAGCGAAAAAATGCTTCATGAGTTTGCTGAGCCTGATGATGCCAGTATGGAGATGCTGCGTATGGCGATGGAACGGTTAAAGCTGTCAGCGCGTGCCTATACACGTATATTAACGGTTGCCCGCACCATTGCCGACCTTGCCGGCAGCGAGC